>VFQP010000513.1_pt1 | contig 72560 bp, 99 predicted proteins | sample 3512351 | NCBI WGS metagenome assembly VFQP01 (sample SAMN10412372, study PRJNA504923) | tailings metagenome | isolation source: Relicate 1 Philex TSF1 revegetated site | place: Philippines: Tuba, Benguet | collected 2017-08-29
GTGTGTGTGTGTGTGTGTGTGTGTGTGTGTGTGTGTGTGTGTGTGTGTGTGTGTGCTTGCATGTCTCTCATCTCCACCAATGCACGTCAATACATATGCCATCACTCTATTTCCATACATACACATCCAAGCACCCACCGTCCACTCATATGCCCATTTCTGTACACATACATCCCAAAAAACACACACATACATCCACACACATATATCCATCTCTACACACACACATCCATCTCTACACACACACATATCCATCTCTACACACACATATATATATATATCCAACCACCCACACAACTTCAAGCCCATAACCACCTCCTCCCCTCCCTCTGCCCCTCTCTCCCTGCATAGGGTGTTGCTGAGGGAAATCAGACAGTAGGTGACATTGCCCTGTTCCTCTCACTGCTAGCACAGCTCTTTGCCCCCCTTAACTGGTTTGGGACATATGTACGCATGTTACAACAGACCTTGGTGGATATGGAAAACCTGTTTGAGTTGCTTGAGAGGAATACACAAATAGCGGTGTGATATGGGTGTGTGTGTGTGGTATTGGGTGTGTGGTATTGGGTGTGTGGTTTTTGGGTGTGTGGTTTTGGGTGTATTTTGTTTGTGTTGTGGGTGAAGAGTGTGCATGTGTGTGTGTTGTACCTTGTTTGCATGTCCCCCTCACCCCTTCATGATAGTGCACGATACCTCTATCCTCCCCTATTCACAATCCCCCACTTATACTCCCATACACACCCCGATATACACCCACACACACATGACCCCATGAAGACCTCCATCCCCCTACCCCCACACCCCCAGGATGCCCCAGATGCCCAACCACTCATCCTCACTGAAAAACGTGTTGACTTTGACCATGTCTTCTTCCACTATGTCGACACCACTCCCATCCTCAAGGACGTGGCCTTCACTGCCCATGGAGGACACACAGTTGCTCTGGTGGGTGCAACAGGCAGTGGGAAATCCACCTGCCTACGTCTGCTGTATCGTTTTTATGATGTCACGGGGGGGAGGATATGTATAGATGGACAGGATTTGCGGCATGTGACGTTGGGGTCATTGAGGGCGGCGATTGGCATGGTACCACAGGATGTGGTGTTGTTTAACAACACATGCAAGTACAATATACGGTGCGTGTGTTTTGGGGGTGGGTGGGTTGTGAGGGATCGTGTATGGTGTATGTATGACGTGTGGAAAGAGCATATCTGCATCTTGAATGTACGTGCACACCCATCATGTACCATACATATACACAGAACACACACACACACACACACACATATACACATACACATATACACACTATAAACACACACACATACAGGTATGGCAAGGCTGATGCAAGTGATGCTGATGTGTATGATGCTGCACAAGCTGCTGCTGTACATGATACGATTGTTGAAAAATTTCCCCAGGTGTGTGTGTGTAGTCTTATGCACCATGCAATTGTCATGTACACATTGTCATGTACACATTTGTTCATATACACATTTTGTTGTGCACACATCAAGATGTTGCCCATCCCAAAACACCCCCCCCCATCCCCCTCTTCCACACACCACCACACACCCCACCACACAGGGTTACGAAACAACAGTTGGGGAACGTGGCTTGCGTTTGAGTGGGGGAGAAAAACAACGTGTGGCAATAGCACGTGCTATATTGAAAAACGCCCCCATCATGCTTCTGGATGAAGCCACAAGTGCATTGGACAGCATCACAGAGAAGAATATTCAATCAGCTGTGACAAAGCTGAGGAGCAATAGGACGACACTTATAGTGGCACATCGGTTGTCGACAGTGATGGATGCGGATTTGATTGTGGTGTTCAAGGTGTGTGGAGGTGTGGGTGGGGGGGTGGGGGGTGGGGGGTGGGTGAAGAGGAGGGTGGGTGAAGAGGAGGGTGTTTCTGGTTATAAAAGTGGGGGGGGGGTGACAGGACATATGCAATACGCACACAATACACACAATACACACACACACTACACCCACCCACCCCACACACACAGGATGGGTGTGTGGCAGAGCAAGGTTCCCACCAAGATTTGCTCAACGCTGGCGGGATATACGCCTCCATGTGGTCACGACAAAAGTATGCTGCTGATTTTGATGAGCCGCAGGATAGTGAGAAAACACAACACAGCAAAAAAGAAGAGAAGAGTGAGGCGTCCACATCAGGGTGAAAGTGGTGTTTTCTTTCATTTGTGCATTCATTTGTGTACCATCATCGTTATACATCATCATCATCGTTGTGAAACAAGCATTACTAGAATGCATGCACTAGTACAGGTCACACAACACCAGCAACAAGTAGATTCGATCAATGGTTGACCATCAAACGTAGCCAATGTCGACCACCTCAACGACATTGGGTTGCTCTAAATGTCGCTTTGCAGTCAAGGGATGTGCACGATGTCGAGATCCTGCATTTGCACAACGACAAGCCAAGAAACGCAAGAAATCCCAACAGGATGTTTCAATGACCAACCCACCACCGCACACCACACACCAGCCAACAGCAGCCATTGCGTCACGCTTGCATGCCCTTCTGCAGCCACCATCCACTCCTGCATCATCATCCAACCCTATAACACATCGAGATCACACCACCGACATTGCGCCCCCATCCACAGCAACCCCATTCCTACAACAACTTGCTGAGCGCCAACATGATGTCGCTGTAAAGCGCAAACATAATACACCTGCACATCCATCCCCAGCATCCAGTCGTTCTGTTGGCAGTGCACGCCATGATGATGATGTTGTACATGATGACCATCACTGCGCTCCACACCCATCATCCCCAATTGTCAACCCCCGTGTGTGCCTATGGACCCCACCACAGAGTCCCTATAGCTTGATTGAAGAGGTGCTGTATGGTGATCCATGGAAGTTGCTGGTGGCATGCATGTTGCTCAATAAAACATCAGGCAAACAGGTTTGTGTTGTGGGAGGGTGGGTGGTCATATTTGATACAAACATGTGTCGTTCTTGTTGTTTATGAACACCTGTGCATTATGTGCATGTGCACCCTTTTTCCCTTGTGACATATTCCAATCACCCCCCCACACACACACAAAGACCGCTCACACACCCACACACACCAGCAGGTACGCAAGGTCATTGTGGACTTGTTTACACTGTGCCCCACTGCTGAAGCTGCCGTACAAGCAGATGTACAAGCAATACAAAACATCATCAAGCCACTGGGATTGTTTCGTAAACGTGCAGCTGCCATTCAACGATTTTCACACGACTACATGCACACCGATGTACGCGGGGTGTTCTATGGTATTGTATGTGTATATAGCCATGTACCTGTTTGTGTGCAGCATGTTGACAGCACACCATGCTCACACACCATGCTTACAAAACAGTGGCGTGACCCACAAGAGTTGTATGGCATGGGCAAGTACGCGAGTGATGCCTATTGGATGTTTTGTCGTGGTGCGTGGAGGGACCTGCAGCCTGATGACAAGGACCTCAAACGGTATCATGCATGGTTGGTGGCGACGGATGGGCAGGGGGAGGGGCTTGCTCGCGATCCACCACTTGGTCTGGGCACATAACACTGCACGCTTACCCTAGAAAACACACACTACAGAATTTTTCCATCTCAACATTGTTGTTCCGACACGCATTTCCCGCCATTTCAACACAATTTGTTGCCATTTTAAAAACCACACAGCAATGACCACAACACCAACCAAACCAAGCAATGTACCTGAATCACCTGTATCCCCAGGCAACGAGCCAGCACCACCATACCCGCATAAGCCAGCAGCAGTTCATCGATGTGGCAGGGAATTTTTTAGAGCACTCAGCAGGCGATCACGCGCGCCAGAAACCGTGAAATCTGAGGGGGATGAACAACACGAGACGCACGTCGTCCGCCTCAAAATGCAAGCCAGGCTGCTAGTCAACGTGCTGCTGATTATGCGGAAGCGACTGGTGTGTTTCCAAGTCAATGACTCTGCAACCAAGCAGGATGTACAGCATTGCAGATTACTCCTCAAGGATGTGTGGACTCGTTGGAGCCAAGATGGCGAATTTGCAGCCTGCCTCAGGCCTGTGGACCCGCAGATGCAGTTGTTGTGCAGCAAGCTCTACCACGAATGCATGGGTGAGTACATCATCTAGATCACGCTTGATCGTTCCACACCTTGACCACACCCTCACCACACCCTTAACAACCCGCCCTTGACCAGATTTGCTTGCCCAGTTGGAACTCTCCTCGGTGGAAATGGCACCCGAGGTCAAGGAGCTGCACGACACCCTCATCGACCTCAAGCGTGAATGCCAAGTACTCCAGGATGGCACCCACATTCGTCTCGTCGACGTACTCACCCTCCACAACCGTGTCGCCACCACACACCAGGAAATGATGGCTGCCCTGATTTTGTCACCTGGGGTTGCAGCAGAAAAAGGGGATGTGATGGTCAATGGTGGGGATGCGGTGGTCAATGGGGGGTCGAGTGGGATTGCACCTGCCACACCCCCACCAGCTGTGTTGCCCATTGACCATGCACGAAGTGAGCCACCAATGGCACCCATGCCATCTATTCAACCCAATGAAGTGTTGGGGCAAGGGGAGGGGGGGGGTGCACCCCCACGTCGGGTACCTCGTGGGCATACAGTGTGTGTCGACTTTCTCCATGATTGCTATGGTGTGTAGGGGGAGGGAAAGACACTGTATGTACACACCTCAACATTGCATGCACTGTACATGCATGTCCACTTCATGCAGCTGACGTTCACATAAATTCCATGCCCTAACCCATCACACCATACACACCCATCAATCATACAACACCCATCACATACATACACCCATCACACCATACACATGCATCACACCCCCATCGCATACACACACCCATCACACCCATCACACCACGCACACACCACGCACACACCACACATACCAATCATACCCCTCACAGTGGTGTTGGAGGAGTTGTGGTTACGTGCACATGAGCTCCCACCAGTAGCCCGTGACTTGATCAGCCGCCTTGTACACATGCAAACCACATTGATGCGGTTTCGACAAGATGTGGATCACACTGAACCTGAATTGCAAGCTGTCGAGGTGCGTGTGTGATTGTGTGTGTGTTGGTGTACGTGTGTGTGTATGTATGGATGTATGGATGTGTGTGTGTATGTATGTGTGTGTGTGTGTGTGTGCATGTGTGTGTATGTGCATGTGGGTGTATTATGACGTCTCACAATCGATTGTGCTACAATTCCATATGTTGTATAAATATGTAGGTACACACGTTGTACACATGTTGGTACACACATGTAGGTACACACCATGCATGATACATCATGAGGCATGATGTATATTGCATGCCCAGCATACCCACCCCCACCCCCACCCCTACCCACACCCACAGGAGGGCCTGGATGCACTCAACCACAGTCTGATTGACCAACATGAAACCCTCCCCCCCCAAATTCACGACGTAGCCACACTTCTCTTACAACAGTGCAGCAGCATGTTGCAGAGCCTAGAGCGGTGTGCTATACCAATGACGAGGAGCATGCAGGATGTGCATACGCTGTTATCAATGACAGCCACTCGGTTGTTGGAGATTAAAGCAGCAGAGCAGCAAATAAAGGAACAAGAGGTGGGTTTTTGTTTGTAAGGGTGGGGGGGTGTTTTATACGTGTGTGGGGGGTGTTTCCTGTGTGTGTATGTCGTACTGTACCTATGTTGCACCTATGTCATTATGTATACTACACATCAATACATACACCATACACACACACACAATCATACACACACACTCACACACCACCACCACCACATACACACACATCACCATGTAAACACACACCACCATGTACACACACACCATGACACATGATGTATGACACACATTATAATACACACACCACACACACCATGATACACCAGGGCACCCTAGCGGCAGCAAAATCAGTCCCACTCAATAATGAGGTCAACATGCTCAAGGGTCAGCTAGCACGACTGGAAAGTCAACGCATGGAGAACGATGGCCTGTTTGCAGGGACAAGTCAAGAGGGTGTGGTGGGGGTGTTACCACCAGGTCAAACACTGTGTGCTTCCCTCATGCATCGCTGTTATGATACAATTGCCTCACTGGAGATTGCACCGGGGGAGGAGGAGGAGTGCGAGGGAAAAGAGAGGGGAGTGGGAAAAGAGACGGGAGTGGGAGAAGAGAGGGGAGTGGAAAATGGACATACAGGGGGAGTGCATGGGGAGCATGATGCATGACATTAATGGGTGTGGACGAGGGGAGTGGTGGGAGTAGTGTGCAATATGGTGTTGTGAGGGTTGTGTGAGGGCTGGGTTGTGTGGTGGTGGAGAGAATCTTGTACTTGGTATGGAACAGAGATGGAACAGAGAGGGAGGGCATTGTGTGGGTGTGGAGGGAGTTGTAGTGGGCCATGTGCTACTCTTGTGTGCATGCTCGTAGTGTAATTTCTTCTCTCTCTTTTTTTTCTCAGAGACCTGAGGCATCGCGTGGCGGTACATTTTGACCATTGACTGTTTTTCTTGCCTGCTTGTTACTCGTGCTTGTTATTACAAGGATACAATGACACAGATGTGCGCTTTTGTTCCTGTCCTATGTTGGGCTGCGTGTCCTTTTGGTAAGACACATACGGACACATACGCACATGTGTCTATTAAAGAATGACAAGGCATGAAACACAATGCAGCATTTGCAGAGAAAACTGTGGTCAAGCCAGATGAGATCCAATCAAAAACTGATGGAAAACGGATGAGAACTGATGAAAAACTGACGAAAAACTGATGAGAACCCACGAAAAATTGAATGAAACGAGAAATGACGGTGGCACCTCATGCGTGTGGTACTATCCTGCTGTGTAGCTAGATCGTGACTTTGCTTCTGTCTAGTGGCTCATGAATGTGCTTCTGTCTAGTGGCTCATGAATGTACTGCTTCTTCAACATGGATATCAGCACTCCCTGTCTTGCATTTACCTTTGCTTCTTGTTTTTCTTCTTGCTGCTGCTGCTGCCCTTGGGTGTGGTCGGTGGGGAGGGTGAAGCTGTACTGGTGGGTGTACGTGATGAGGGTGCAGTGGTACGTGCTGGGTGAGGGGTGGTGGTGGTGGTGGATGTGGATGTGCCAACACCAGTCGTCCCACCAGCGGGATGAGTTTTCAAGATGTTTTGGTGCTTGTGTGTTGCAAGGGTGGCCTGGTGTTTTGCTTGAGATACCAACTGGGAGGGGTTGGGTGTATGAGGTGTGTGAGGTGCATGTGATGTACGAGGTGTATGTATGTGAATGTGTATGAGAGTATGTATGCATGTGTGTGTGAGAGTATGAATGAGCGTGTACATGAGAGTATGTATAAAAGTGTGTATGCAAGGATGCATGTGCAATGGGCATCATACATCATTTTCGCTTCACCATCATGAATCCGCTTGTACACACACATCCCACCTCCCTCATACCAACCCATACCATGGCACGTTGTACTCGCACATCACACCACACATCTGTATTCATTTCCTCAATCATCACACTCTCATGCACGCTACATGACAGGGGTATGTGCTCAAGCTGGCGTTGCTTCTTCACTATCTCATGCTGCAGCCTGATGTGGTGCTAGAGGGTGGGGTAGTGGGTGGGGTGAGGTAGGGTGAGGTGGGGTGAGATAGGGTGAGGTGGGGTAATGCTGGGGTGGGGTGTACTCGTGCATCTATGTTGGTGTGTGGTGTGCACAAGGACACATGTTGATTGCCGGACACACCATCTCCACCACCACACCCTCCACCACCATGCCCTCCACCGTCATATCACACCCACCACATTGTAAAGCAACAAACCAACCCAAAATATAACCCCATACACACATCCCCCCCCCCCCCACATACATATTGAGCCTCTTGCAGGTCAGTGTCACACACAAACACTCGTGGCAATTGTCTTGCACGCTCCATGTCATCCAGTGCACCCTGCATGTGTATGTGAAAAGTGAGGCATGTGAAAAGTGATGTATGTGAACAGTATGGACTATGTACATGATACACTAATGTGCAATACATGTACAAAACACATGCGTATATTGTTGTGATGCATGCATTGGGGATGGCACACATTCGCCCTCCACATCCCTTCTCACCCCGCCCCCGGCAACAACAACAACAACAACAACAACAACATTTCTCCCCCACCCCTTGTACCGGCAGATCGCCACGGTTTTCACGGGCCCGTGATCGCCGCAGCAATGCCTTGAGATTGTCTTGATCCCAATGCAGTACAGTGGTGGCATCCACCTCTGCATCCCTCCATCGACGCAGATGGAGATGGGCAAGTGATCGATTGGTGTACAATCGTACATCACATGGTGTAAGCTCCATGGCTTGATTGTACAGGAACAGGGCTGCCTTGTAGTTGCCCTCCTTCATGGCCTTGTTTCCATGGTCCCTGAGTTGGTCTGCCTGGAAGGTCGGGGAACATACACGTGCATATTGGGGAATGCACATCAATCACTTGTTGGATGCATACCTGCTGTATGATGGCTTGCGGCATGCATTCTTCAGGGGGTTGCATGCTGCCCTACTTTGTGGGAAGCGTGCGTGATCAATGGAGCACAATTGAACACCCTATTGGTAGAGCATCTCAGAGCACCTCATACCTTTCTAGATGACATATGCAATGACGGCGATACCAATGTTGCCCTGAATATGGCGGGGAGTGTGCGCACATCACATTGATGTTGATGATTTCGGTTGACCACGACCAAACGCCATACCTCGCACGCAGTCACCCGAAACAATCCAAAATGGAATCAACACAGAATCCGAATCCAAATTCGAAATCATTGCACCTTCAAAAACCCGCAGCAGCAGCAGTTGTCGGGAAAACATTCTTTTTCGTTCAAACCCCACACTCCTCCCTCACACATTGCTTCGCTCTGATACTACAACTCACCCACCAAGCTCCCCACAAGCCACCCATCCCTATCGCCATACGACGTCGTCGGTGGCCGCCACACATCACATGTTTGCGACACACCGAGCGAACTTCCACACCAGAACACCTAGCAACGCCATGCACATGTCAAGGCCATTAACTGCGGCTATTGACACTGTGCGCACGGCATGGCTTGCCCCCACGCGTGTCCATCCCCGTCGTGTGGCTCGACTGGTGACAGCCCCCGCTGCTGCAGCAGACACCACAGGCAGCGACGCCGAATACTTTACCCAATCATTCAAGCGCCTGCTACAAACCATGCAGAGTGCTGGTGTGGTGCCTGCGTCCCCTTCTCTCGAGGACACCGCGGACGAAACGGTGCGGCGGGGTGGGTGTTTTGCGGGGTTTGCCTTGACGACGGATTGGTTGGTTTTTTTCGCATTTTGCAATTGACGCCCAATCATGCCATCATGCTGTGCCATCCCATGACACTGTTCAATCATCCCATGACACTGGTCAATCATCCCATCACACTAGGGTGACATCAAGCGTGCACTGCTCGTGTTGGCACGCACACGCCCCCAGTACCTGGCAGCCATGGACCAAGACACCCTCAGCGCATTAGCCTCTTTGCCTTTGGAAATTGAAGAGCGTAAAGTGCGCATGGCACAACAGCGCCTGCAGGCAAGTTATGTGCAGGGTAAGGATTTGGATGTCAAGCATGGTGGTGCTGCATCTCTACAGGATGTGCTGCGATTGCTGCAGAGTTTGCAGGGTGGGCAACCAGTACAACCTGGTATGTGTGTTAATAATGGTGTTGTTTGTGAGGTGGTCTGTGGTGCTTTTCTTCTTTGGGGTGTGTATGGGTAGTTGGGGTTGGGGCCATGGTGTGTCATGGTGTGGCGTGTTGTGGCGTTGGTGCATGGCATGCACTTGTACACACTTGTACACGTACATTACACACACATGTACACACTCTTATTTCCCCCCCACGCAGATGCATATCAGGCAGGCACCACCCTGCTGAATGCTTTAGAAGCAATGGTGGCCAACCCCCCTGCTGACCTGGACTATGCTGTGGAATACACGCCTGTAGAAAACACACGTCGTGCTCGTGATGATTTTGGGGATCGCAGGGGACGCCGTGGGGATTTCCGTGGGGATGGTCGTGGGGATTTCCGTGGGGATGGACGACGTTCGTTTTCGTCCAGTCGTCGTCGTGATAGCTACTCGTATGTGGATGATGTGTGTGTGGGGTGGTGGTTTTGTATGTTTCCGACACATCCTCCCCTCTCATTTCCTTTCATCCCCTCTCATTTCCTCCCCTCTCATTTCCTCCCCTCTCATTTCACAGGGACAGTAGCAAACCTGGTGACTGGGAGTGCCCCGAGTGTGGGTTTAGCAATTTTGCATCACGTGGTCAATGCTTCTCCTGTGCTGCACCCCACCCTGATGGTGGTGCCCGTGCACAATCCAGGTAGGTAGTGGTGATAGCAGCAGGGGTGGTGTAGGGAGTTGGGAAAGGGGGTGGTGAGAGCAACACAATCCCCCACCTACACAATCCCCCACCTACACACACTCCCGCACCCACACACACTCCCCTATGCAATATCCCAATCACCCACACACAGGGGTCGCCCTGATGATTGGACATGCCCGGAGTGCCAGTTCTCCAACCACTCGTACCGCTCAGAGTGTAAGATGTGCTCCACACCCAACCCCACACCCTCACAATATAGGGAACGTGGTGGACGCCAACAACGGTATGCTGTGTGATGGGCTGTGCGTGTGTGGTGTTGCTGTTGTGTTTGCAGATGTTTGGTGTACCCACATACATTTGAGGTCTTCACATACAATCGATACACCCACAAAGTCGATACACCCACACACATAATCGAAGCACCCACATACACTCAATACACACACATACAAGCGAATCAATACACTCACATACTCGAAACACCCACATACAAATCACCCCCCCACCTTACCCCCTTCACATCCCCCCCCCCCTTTTCTACAGCAACACCAACTCTGATGCACGCAAGGGTGATTGGGACTGCCCCCAATGTGGGTTCCTCAATTTCTCCTTTCGCTCCAACTGCGTCAAGTGTGGCGAGCAGGTCCCTGCTGGCATGGGTCGGGGCGCCCCTCCCAAGCAGATCAGTGTCAAGGAGGGGGATTGGAAGTGCAGTTGCTCAGTAGTCAACTTTGCCTATCGTACTGCATGCTTTCGCTGTGGTGACTCAAAATCCAATGCAGTGGAGACCTACTGAGGTCAATGTAGGGGAGAACTATTGAAGGGCATGTGATGACGCATGTGATGATGCATGAGAAGATGTAGTGCATGGAAACATGCTGGTGAGGAGGAGGGAGATGTATGGAGCACGTGGGCACGAAGAATGATGCGGTGCCCATGGAGCACCGTGGGGGTTTGAGTGAACGCTGTTGAGCGAATGTGTGTGGGAGGGCCCTGGCAGAGGGCACTATGAGGGATGCTTGTGCTTCATCTCTATGTTTTGTCTGTGTTGCATGTGTGTGTTTTCTTTTGTTGTGTGCGAAAAAAGGAAATACCATTTTTGGGTCGGCAACCATGTGTATTCCATCGTCACAGACCATCCTCCTAAACACCATCCACAATGCGCAAAGCAATGACACACAGCTGTTGTTACCGTGCAAGGGTAGTGCCAACACGTGCACGTGACACGTGCATGCTAAAATACATAATGGTCGTGGTGACCAATGAATAACGAGCTGACTCATATCAAAATTGTCAACGGTGCAAAACACACACATGGACAAACAGCATACGCAGCACACACAAATGCAACCACATATCAAACGCAAGCACATGCAAAAAAACAAGCACACATAAAAAGCACTCAAAAAGCGTACAACGCAAGCCAAAGCAAACCAAAAGCAAGCACGCACAAGCAGCAAGAGCAGCAGCCCCTGCACATCAACCATCCTCCCATAACCCCCCCCCCCCCCCCCCCCGTTGCTGCTTGACAACCACCTCCAGCACCCCACCAAGACCCGCAGCATCAAGCATACGATTCAACATCACTCGCACAGTATCAGGATCCAACGCAGCCGCCACGGCATCCTCATCCTCGTCATCCTCATACTCATCGCTCCCCACATCCCCATCGCTCCCCACATCCCCATCCCGTGCACCCACCTCTTCCGCAGAGGAGCACCCCCCATTTGCCCCAGCACGAAGCCGGAAATCTGCAAGACTTGTCAGTTTTGTGTAGACTTTGGTTGCCATATACGCGGGTGGGGGCCCTGCTGCAGTGGGAAACAAGGCCGCAGAGTGGCCTGTGGTGGTGGTTACTGTGCCATTGCTATCAACTGCTGCTGTGGGTGGGTTGCTGTGGCTGGTGGTGGTTGCTGTGCCTGCGTGTGGTTGGGTGGAAGCAGATGCGGAGCTGCCTCGCATGGGGGAGGGGGTGTTGCTAGAGTGTTCTGTGAGGTGGTCGCCATCCTCGTTGACTGGTGTATGGGATGTTGACTTTTTGCTTTTTTTCTTTTTCGTCTTGCTGGGTTTGCTGCTTTTGCTGGGGGTGTGGTGGGTGGATGGTGTTGTGCCCTGCTCTCACCACATGTTTCATCCCAACCCCTCCCACATTACCCCCTCAAAAACACCCCCCCCTCAAAAACAGCATACTCTTTTGGTTCTTCAATAAAGTCCAGCAGCTCCTCCAAGCTTCTAGTATCTTCCCTCACAGCAGGAGGCGCAGTCAGTGCTTCCGGATTCTGTCTCTGTTGCAGTTCACGTCGTTTCTTTGCATAATATTTGTTCAGCAGGCGTATACGGGGATCCTCAGTGGGTGCTTTGACTGGTTCCAGTTTTTCTTCCTCTGTGAGGTCATCTGGTAGATTGAAGGTTTCCCGGATTTCCTCTGGGGTCTAAGGGGAGGGGGGGGGGGGTACTTGTAAGGGGCATTGTGTGCACTTGTAACAGGTGTGTGTGGATGTAATGTGTGTGTATTTGTAGAAATGTGTGTGCATGTAACATGTGTGTGTGTGTGTGTGTACGTACCATGTGTGTGTGTACGTACCATGTGTGTATGTATGTAACATGTGTGTGTGTGTGTATGTACCATATGTGTGTGTATGCAACAAGAGTGTGTAAGTGTACACATATACACATGAAACACCTCCAATCACCCCCCACAGACACACACAAACCTTGCCCTCTATAAGTCGTGCCAGTGCTCGGGATGTGAGATCCACTAGGGATTTCATGTCCAATGCATCAGCCGCACTCGTCAACTCACACAACACACGTGTGTCCAATCGCACAAACTTTTCGTCAAATATCTTGCGTTCCTATTGTAATGTATGGGTGGGTGTACATGAATGTGCATGCGCATAGCACACGCATGCATAGCATACCCATTACTATGCACATGGTGGTATGTATCATGTCTGTTCCACTGACACACCACCAACACACCACTGACACACGCCACCAACACACCACCCGCCACCACCACCCACAACCACCACCTTGTCTGATCGTCCTGGTGCACTGTGGTATGTAGAGTACTGCGCCATGAGGTCCAAAATGCTCTTGTGCACCTGGGGTTGGAGGGCATACAGATGTATAGGAATGGCCTACAACAACAAAACCCACCCCGCTCCAGCACGCATGCCCTCCACCGCATACCGGCTTGGGGAGCTGAATGGGCTCCTCCTTTTTTGATCCCTTGGCGTTTTTTATAAGTTCCCGTTGTATGTATCCTGACATGATGGCGATCTGGAGCGTGGGAGTAATGTCGGTGATATGACATCAGGATCGTTTTGCTAAAGCACCCCAGGCTTTCGTTTCCCCTGCGAAATACACCTGATACCTCTCCTGCAATCTCTACGGGCTCATTGTCTGCTGCTTCAACCCATATCACGTTGTTGGTTGCAGACAGTACTGCATCCAACACCATGGGTTTCAACAGGTGTTTGCTGCTCCCCTGTGCCTGCAACAGTGCCATGGTGCTATTGGGTACGTGTTACTATGAAGCTTTGCATGAGCAAACACAAATCATTATTGTTACAAAGGATGGTAAACGCAGATGATGGCAACGAATGAACGGATCAGCACTCAAATGAACATGCTTCTCTCTTTGTATTGGTGGTAGTACAAATGTGCGCAGCGGCAGGCGCGCGTGCACACGCACACACACACACACACACACACACACACACACACACACGGGCTTGGCAACAGGGGTGGAAGGGGGGCTCCGTGACCCACCCATCACACCATGGCGTGTCACGTCCCACAAGAATTTGTAGTAGTACATGTAGTAGTCCAGCGCAAGTGGTGGTACATGGTATGCTCCAACAGTATGGGAACATGCCCCTCAGGCGCCTGCTCTGAGCAGATGGCCTGTTTCCAACGTGCTCCAATCATGTGTCACATGGCGAGTGTGTCATGGGGCTTATTTTGATTCGGTCTTGGTGGTCTTCACGGCTTGTTTGGGGGCTTGTTTGGGGGCTGATGGGATGCACACACGGGTGCTTTTTGCTCGAGAATCCATTGCTTTCTTCGCTGCAAATGCCGCACCAAGTCCAGCGGCGATGGAGGGTGCTTGTGAGACAATGGCCGTGGTAACGCAAACAGGACACACCATATTGATTGTTGATGGATGTTGTGATGGATGCCGGTGACAATGCAACGTGGAGGTATACAACAGGGAGAAGGAGAGGTAATTGTGAATGAATGTTTGACAGTGCCAATACATTTTATACTATAATATATTGAAAAAAACAACCGAGCACCTGGCAGGCACCTACAACTCACTGACGCTGTGAGGAACGTTGGTGGGAGCAGCGTGTGGATGGCGTGCAATTGTATGCATGCAACACCATGTGGCCAGACTGATAGTGATTGTACAGGCTCTCATGACAGGTGAACTAATAGGGAGGGGGGGATTAACATTGTCGGGTGCAGGTTCAAACTCCATGGTCATGTATCATCATGCATGTGTTTTTCAACATTTCTTGTGATTTTAACTGTGCCTCCAATGTGCCTCCAATGTGCTTCAATAAGATAAATTCAAATCAGGATGTGTAAACCACTTTCAATGTGTTGTTACACATTGGGATGTAGAGTGGCCATATGCAGTTGGGTTGATGGGCCTGTGACGATTACATGATGGACGCCACCCCGCGGATAGCATGGGTGGTGGTGGTGCTGCTTCTTTCAGGCAACCAGGTGCAATCGTTGTTTGATGATCACCAACGACATGAAATGCAGCAACAAGTCCGCTCCATGTTTGGCCATGCGTGGGACAGCTACGTGCAGCATGCCTTTCCAGGGGACGAACTCAAACCCTTGTCCAAAACTGCCACCAACTCGCTGGGTGAATTGGGCAACTTGGATCTGCAGCACCTCACCGACACGTATCGTGGGGTGGCACTGACAGCCATCGACGCCCTGTCTACGCTTGCCATACTGGGCAACTGGACTGAATTTGAGCGGATGATGAGCTGGATTTCAGATCATGTATGATTTTTTGGTGGACGCAGGGACCCCACCTTGTAATGCATTGGCCCCCATATTTCACAATGTACCCCCATAATTCGCACCCATATCCACAATGAACCCCCACAATTACTCCCCACAGGTGACGTTTGACCAGGATGTGCGAGTCAACGTTTTTGAGGCCAACATTCGTGTATTGGGTGGTCTCCTCTCAGGTCACATGCTGGCAGAAAAGGCAACTTCGGAATCACGTCTGACTGTCAAATACAAGGGTGAATTATTGGATGTGGCATATGCATTTGGAAGGAGGTTGCTTCCTGCCTTTGATGCCTCACCTACTGGATTGCCCTATGCCTGGTGTGTTTTGGTGGTGTGCTGTTGTGGTGTGTTTTGGTATGTGGTACGTTTTGGTGTATTGTTGCGGCACACATTGGGGAGGGTCCAATGCACCACAATTGCATTTTATAATACTATATATAATAGCAAAAAAATACCCCCAGGGTCAACTTGAAAACGGGGGTTAGGGCAGGAGAAGTGACCGAATCAAACACAGCAGCATGTGGTACATTGATGTTGGAATTTGGGACCCTCAGCCGCCTCACAGGTGTGCTGCTATGCTTTGTTGAAATTGTTGCTCTGCATTATTGAAATTGCTGCTCTACTTGGGTGTGCTGCTGTATGCAGCATTGAAAGAATTGTTGCTCTACTTGGGTGTGCTGCTCTGCATTATTGAAATCGCTGCTATACTTGTGCGCGTGTATGATGGTTGTGGATGGATGCAACGATTTGTGTGCTCCTTCTCATCCACATCGTATGTCTCCTTCATCATCATCCCACATCTTCTTTGTACCACATCTTCTCCCTGCCACATCTCCTCCCCACAACAACACCAAGGTGACGCACGATTTGAGCTGGCAGCCCGTCACGCATTGCGTGCTCTGTGGTCCATGCGTACCCCTCGCGGTCTGTTTGGGACCAGTCTCGACATTAGCACTCGCACGTGGAAGCATGCTGTGGGTGGCGTTGGGCCAGGCAGTGATTCGTTTTATGAGTACTTGTACAAGTCATATGTGCTGTTTGGTGACATTGAATATTGGTGTGTGTAAGAGAGGGTGTGTGAAGAGGGTGTGTTATTTGGTGAACATTGGTGTGTACGAGCATGTGTGAAGAGGGTATGCTGCTAATCATCCTCTCCGCTCCTCCTCCTCCCTCATGTGGTTTGCACATACCACAGGAACATGTTTACAGAGGCATATGTAGCTGCATTGCAACACTATCGGTATGTGGCATGGGTACCTCTTGATGTATTGTTTTTGGGTTTTGACTGTCGATGTATTTTTGGTTTTGACTGTTTATGTATTTTTGGGTTTTGATCACCAATTCTCTTTTCACTTTTTGATCACCAATTCTCTTTTCACTTTTTGATCAACCAATTCTCTTTTCGCTTTTTAATCAACCAATTCTCTTGTTGACACACCACGCTCCATATCTCCAGGTATCAAGATTGGTACACAGATGCACATATTTATTCAGGGCAACCTGTGCACCTGCAATTCCAATCACTACAAGCATTCTGGCCAGGTATGTGTACTTTGTCTGTCTTTTGTCTTTCTGTCTGTTGTTCTGTGTGTGTCTCGTGTTCTATCAGTACAAGGTCACTCCATTCCCTTTTGGTATTCTCCTTTATTTTTTTTTTATTTGACATTGATTTGACATTGCTTTTTGTTATTCTCCTTACATCCCAATAATCTCCAGGTTTGCAAGCACAAATTGGTGATGTGCAACTTGCTGCACACACATTCTGGTCATTTTTCTCCCTGTGGCAAGCATATGAAGCCCTACCAGAGCGATGGCTGATCACAGAGAAAGCCATACATTCTACAGAACACTACTACCCCTTGCGGTGTGTTGTGTGTATTGTGTGGGTGTGTATATTGTGCGGATGTGTATATTGTGTGGATGTGTATATTGTGTGGGTGTGTATATTGTGTGGGTGTGTATATTGTGTGGGTGTGTATGTATATTGTGTGGTTGTGTACACTGTGTGGTTGTGTATGTATATTGTGTGGCATTCTCCCACAAAAATGCCACCGCCCTTTCACAACCACCACCCTTTCACAACCAGCCTCTTCCCACGTAAGCACCACCACCCTTTACCTCTCCCCCCCCCCACAACAGGCCTGAGTTGATGGAGTCTGCATTTCACCTATACCAAGCAACCAAAAACGAGCACCTGCTGCTTGCTGGTCAACGCATGGTGCATGACCTGCAGCAGCACACATTTGTGCCTGGCGGTGGGTATGCCAACCTGCGCAATGTGATTGGACATGACAAGGAGGACCACATGAGTTCATTTTTCCTTGCAGAAACCTTGGCGTATTTATACTTGTTATTCGATGATTCATTCGTGCGCAATGCACCGTATGTGCTTGGGGGGGGGGGGTTCAGATTGTGTGTCACACTGTGTGCTTGTGCCTGTTACCATATTGTATTAGTATTATTTTCCCACCCACCACAATGTCCCACCCACCACAATGTGCCACCCACCACAATGTGCCACCCACCACAATGTCCCACCCACCACAATGTGCCACCCACCACAATGTCCCACCCACCCCCACTTCTCCTAGGTTTATTTTTACAACAGAAGGCCATCCCATACCAGTGAATGAACTACTGCAAACACCTGTCGTGACTGATTGGCCCCTCACTTGTGCATGGAACACCTCGTCCTCCTCCTCACAACCCTGTCACCCCAACGTTGTGCGATGGAACCAGGCAAATGCACAACATGTTGGAAAACATTCGTCCCACAAAAAAAAGCAACGGGCTGGTAAAGAGGACGTGAACAAGGGGGACCTGAACCAGGAGGATATACACATGCAACGAGAAGCGCAATGGGCGTCGCTCCAGCCTCCTCGCTTTGCGTTGCGGCAGTGCCCCCTCTTTGGCAAACAAGGCGTGGGGGACAGTTTATGTCACGAGCTGGACGTCCATGCTGAACACACGTATGGTAGACAGGGCGAAAAGGTGGAGCAATCAGTCATTATCCAATGCATGGTAGATAAACCCACCCTCTCCTGCACACAGGTGTGGAGCCACAAGTGAGTGTGGGCGCGATGCAGTCACATGCCGTGTGCGCCGCTGCAGTCAACATGGATTTTGCCAGGCAATGTAACAAGCATCCGCTGTTACACGTTTCATTGTGTTTTCTGCAATACACTCGCTCACTTACACACACAACATGGGGACATTGTTGGACATCATGAGGGTGTACACTCGCTCTTTGTGCAAGAATACCACACACAATATTCCCTCACGACAACACCATAAGACTTCCCCTCCCCTCATCCCCCATCTCATGTTTCATCCACAATGTCTTCTCCCGCTCTCTGCACACCACATACTTGCACACCACATACTTGCACACCACATACTTGCACACCACATACGCCCATCACTCCCCTCCTTTACAACACCATGCACCCAACATTCCACTCCTTTACATCACCATGCCACCGTCGATGTTATACACCTGGCCAGTGATGTAGGCAGCAGCAGGGTCCAGTGCCAAAAAGCGAGTCAGCCCTGCAACCTCCTCTGGGGTGCCCAACCGACCTATGTGTGTGTTGTAATGATGTGTGTGTTGTAATGATGTGTGTGTTGTAATGATGTGTGTGTTAATGATAGAATACGCTGTACTTGTGTGCGTGTATTGTAATGATAGAATACGGTGCTCTTGTGTGTGTGTGGGTGTTGTAATGATAGAATACGGTGGTGTACTTGTGTGTGTGTGTGTGTTGTAATGACAGCATACAGTCATGTACACTTGGCCATGTGAACACATGATGTGAAAGAGTGCTAGCAATAGACACAGCATATGGTGTACTACTTGATGTGCAATAGAGACTGTGGCAAAGACATAAAAAATGATACAATGATACAATATCCCACTGTAAATACCCACAGCCATCCCCCCAATACAAACCCCCCAATACAACCCCAACATACCAAGGGGAATGGATTTCAAAATGCCCTCGACATATTTCTCATCAATTGCATCCGTCATGTCACTCGCAATAAACCCAGGTGCAATAGCATTACAAGTAATCCCACGCCCTGCATACTCACGCGCAATCGTTTTGGTCAAACCCAACACCCCGGCCTTGGCCGCAGCATAATTGGCCTGCCCTGCATTCCCAACCTCACCAACCACGCTGGAAATGTTGACGATGCGGCCAGTTCGCTTTTTCGACATGGTCTTGAGGGCGGCTTGGGAGCAGAAAAACACACCTGAGAGGTTGGTGTCGATGACTGCCTGCCATTGGTCGGGCTTCATGCGCATCATGAGGGTATCGCGGGTGATGCCTGCGTTGTTGACCAGCACATCCACTGTGCCCCACTTGTCTATGACAGCCTGGGCATATGGGTGGTGGGAATGGGAATACGGTTGGTGTGTTATAATGGCATATATATGTGGGTGTGATACTATATATATAACACATGTACGTCCATATTATTATGGGTGTGTTATAATGGCATATATTTGTCATTATATATATGGCCAGGCTGGACAATGTCATTCTATATGTCCAATGACGGCCACACATGCGTGGCGCACACCAACAATACAACGAGTGTAGTACACCATCATTATACACCCCCCTCACTCACCTGGAAGAGTTTGTCAATATCTTCACGCTGCCCCACATTGGCACCCACGACAATGGCGTCACCTCCAGCAGCCTTGATCTGTGCAGCAACTTCTTCAGCAGCACCAGCACTGGCAGCATAGTTGACTGCCACACGTGCACCCTGGGCACCCAGGGCGAGGGCAATGGCACGACCCAAGCCACGGGATGCACCAGTCACGACACACACAGGGGATGCAACTGAGGGTGTGTGGGTGTAGGAGGAGGGTGGTAGGCATATGGGCATATGTATAGTGGGGGAAAAAAGCATATCAGCAGCGTACCTTGTGTGTTGGCGCCGGGGGTAGCGACCTCAACAGCAGCAGCATTGACAGCAGCTGCAGCACGGACAGTCATGTGCGCACGCTGCTGGCGCATGGGGTTGCGTACAAACGTTGGGAGGCCTGTGTATGTGTGGTTGACCAACCAGACGCGGGTGGGCTGCAAGGCCATATTGTGTGTGTTATTACATTAACCCATAAAATACGCTAGGTACAACAGCAGTGTATTGCAATGGTTACCACGCACCGTTGGAGAGGCAACGGCGCATGGATACACACCGAATGTCGACCACATGGGAGATCTGCTGTGCTGCTGCTGCGGTGGCCATTGTGTGTTGAGTGACTGTGATATGAATAGTAGATACACACCAATGTTTGCTGCAATTGTTTATGAAAAATCATGCATGAAAACGATGAATACCAGCCATCGGCATTGTCCATGTACAGCTTGCCCCAAACTCATTTCGTAGCGAGCTTTGAATTGCCCGGTATATCTCAGAACATTGATCAAGACATTCCACTTTGAACAAGCAGCAATCGACAGCAACTTGGTCAAACCATCACATTTGTGGGACATGCAAAAACCTTGCTAACCTAACAGCACGCGCGCTGGCATCATCGCACCATGCATTGTCGAGTATCCGATATACCGTCTTCAATATCAGCAGCCTCGATACCAGGGCGTGCCTTTTTCCACAACAACCATGTGCATCATCATCAACTGCAAGCTCTGCAGCGTACATGCAGCACGAAACACACTGTCAGGCGCGTACATCATCAATGTACGACAGCTGTGTTGCGAAACTTCACATCCCATGGCACACCCCGCACCGAGCGCTTGATTGACACAGCCTCCATGTTCTTCTCCGAGGTATTCAACTCAAGCAACACTGCCTACCTGGATGAGATCTGTTCAAATGATGTGGTGTACTGTGACTCGGTGTGGCTCCCGTCACCCCTCAAGGGCCGCCCAAGGCTTTCCCGCTACTTGAATGACCTGCAGCACGCCTACCCGGACGTCCTTGTGCAGCTGGTATGCATTGGTTGTTGTGTGTACGTGTTGGTGTGTGTGGGGGTGCAACACACAACCACTGACACACCACTTTGCGCACAGCATTCCATAAGCTGCTGTGATGATGGCGAGACGGTGATGGCACACTGGACAATTCGTGGTAGCAATTTGCGAGACTATGGGGGTGGGGAAGCCACGGGGCGATCTAGTGCATGGAGTGGAGTGTCTGTGTTTCGGTTTGATACACAGGGTGATATGATTACCAGCATTCGGGTGTATAGGGAACCGACAGAAGAGGAACGTGCATTTTACATGGGGTGGGACTCGTTGTGATGCTCATGTGATGTGGGGCACACACGTGTGCACTGCTGTATGTTGTTTTTGGGTGTCTTGCAGCGTTGTAACACTATTTACCTTGTCTCACTTGCACGTACATTGTACATACGTTTACATTGTGCATTAGTGCTGTATCCACGTTCATCCCACACATTACTGCACATTTCAACACCTTGCTTGCAGCATCACGCAGCCTCAGCAGCGATGGTCGTCCCGAACCAAACCCCAGCTGCAGAAGAACGCGATGTGCAACGGTCTTACTGGAAAGAGCACAGCACAGAAGCTACAGTAGAGGCTATGATGCTCGACTCCCAGGCCTCTGTTATCGACCAGCAGGAACGACCAGAGGTGCGTGGTCGTGATGTTACAAAACGGAGACTGTTAAGAGGGGCCGTCTACAGAGTGCAGTTAGGGTAACAACAGCCTTCCACATCATGGCGCCCATTGCAACAGGTGTTGCAGATGCTGGGCGGCACGCAAGGCAAGCGTGTGCTTGAGCTCGGAGCAGGCATTGGTCGCTTTACTGGTCCCCTTGCTGCAGCTGCAACCAGCGTGACAGCAGTTGACTTTATGGAAAACCTGATTGCCGAAAACGAAAAGCACAACAGTCGATATGGCAACATCACATTCAAGGCCAGCGATGTGATGGAGCTGAAATTTGCAGCGGGGAGCTTTGACATTGTATTTTCCAACTGGTTGCTCATGTACCTGGGGGATGCAGAGGTGTCGCGACTGGCAACCAACATGTTGCACTGGGTATGGTGTTGTGGTGGTGGTTGGTGTGGATACAAGGTGTTGAGGGTACGTAGACCAAAATATACCGCCCATGATGACAACAGTTGTGATGAACTGCTACACACACACAAGAACAACAACAACAATAACAACAAAATGTACAGCAAGAAACATCCACCCACCCCCCCACGCACAGTTGGACGACAGTGGTATTGTATTCTTTCGCGAATCATGCTTTCGGCAATCAGGTGACAAAAAGCGTGCCAACAACCCCACCCACTATCGCAACCCACGAGAGTATTTCAGGGTCTTTGATTGTGTGACCAACACACTGCCTGATGGTCGTGTGGAGCACTTTGAATTGATTAGCTGCAAGTGTGTGGATACGTATGTACGAGTCAAGCACAACCAAAATCAAGTGTGCTGGAAGTGGCGCAAGGTACCTGTTTGTGTGGGCGGTGTTGTGTTTGGAATTTTGTGTACACACGCACTTTTCTGGATTTCCTCCCCTGCATTTTATACACATACACAACCCAAAATCTACCCCCCTTTCTATAGAAAATACAGCTACATAGAAAATACAGCTATATAGAAAATACAACTATATAGAAAATACAGCTATATAGAAAATACAGCTATATAGAAAAACAGCAAGAGAACTATAGAAACCACATTATCCACCACTTACCCACCACCCAACCCACAGGTCATCTCAGCCACAGCACCCACTGTCAACTCCCGTGCACTTCTCGACTCCCAGCAATACACCAATTCCGGGATTCTGCGATATGAACGTATTTTCGGTCCCGGATTTGTGTCTACAGGGGGTTTTGACACCACTCGGGAATTTGTCAGTCGCTTGTCCCTCTGCCCTGACCAACGGGTGCTCGATGTGGGCTGTGGTATTGGTGGAGGTGATTTCTACATGGCTCGTGAATTTGGGGTGTATGTACATGGTATCGACCTGAGTATGAACATGGTGCTGTTTGCGCTAGAGCGTGCCAATACGTTGTTGGATAGCAAGGTGTCGTTTGAGATAGCGGATGTGATGAACAAGGAGTTTGAGGAGGGTGCGTTTGATGTGGTGTATTCACGGGATACGCTGCTGCACATTCATGACAAGGCTACCCTACTTGCCAAGTATGTGTTGTTGGGTGTGTGTGGAAGGGGGGGGGGGAGCAAACGTGTGAAAGAGCACAAAAGTTGTATGAGGCACATGCTCATGCGCCACGCAAATCATTCAACCACATACCCACAGGATGTGCACGTGGTTGCGCCCAGGTGGTGCCCTGCTGCTCACCGATTACTGCCGTGCCTCTACCCCCCCCTCCCCCGGCTTCACAGCCTATGTCCAACAACGTGGCTACGACCTCCACACAGTGGATGCATACGCCCAACTTCTCAAGCAGGCTGGCTTTGTGGATGTGGTGGCTGAGGATCGCACATGGCAGTTTGAGAAATGCCTCAAACGGGAATTGGCATCTCTGGAAGCATCCCGGGATGAGTTTTTGAAAGATTTTGGTGAGGAAGATTATGGAGCATTGGCAGATGGGTGGAGGGAAAAGCTTGCACGGGTGGAGCAGGGGGAGCAGCGATGGGGGTTGTTTATGGCACGTGTGCCCGGGGGGTGATTATAATGGTCAACCTTTTGTAGATGGTTCCTTGGTTTTCATTGGTTTAAACCCTGATTTCTTGCTCTTGTGTGTGTTTGCTCTGTCTGTTCTGTATAGCCTTCTTGCTGCTTTTCTTGGTGTGTGTTTTCTTGGCATCCTTGGGGGTTGTGCGGACGACTGTGTGGCTCGGTTATTTTCTTCTTTTCACAGATCAACAAAAGCAAAAGTTGTACTTTTTGTAAAAAGCCAATCCGTGTGCGTGTCAATACTATGCTGCATACGAAGCGCCCCAGCTGCGTTGGGACGGGCAAGCCACGATCGTTGCATTCCATCCCTTTCCATCGCCTGGTCTGCAGAGCATCGTCCGAATCCACGTCCACAAACCACAGAACAGAAGCACTTAAACTATTACTAAAGCTTCCAGGATTGCACAAGGTCTGTGGCGACGAAAACACACCAAGTCATCCAACCTGATGTGTTTGACCAACGTGCACCAACCACCATAGGGCCCTGCATGCTATGATGGTCTCAGTGCCAAGCTCATTGAGCAAGCAGGTTTCCCTTTTGCTTTTATGAGTGGCTTTGGTGTCGCTGCAGCACGAATAGGTGCCCCAGACACGGGATTGCTCAGTTTTGGTGAGGTGCTTGATCAAGGGCGAGCACTGGTGGAGGCCACCTCACACATTCCCATCATTGCGGTGCGCTATAGTGGGGGGGATGTGGGGGGGCTGTATATAACTGCTGCTTCTGAACCTGTGAACATGGTTCTCACCCGCATTCAGCACCACCATCAAACCACCATCACCATCAAACCACCATCACCATCAAACCACCATCACCATCAAACCACCACCCTCAAACCTCAAAACCACACAGGATGCTGACACTGGCTATGGCAACGCCCTCAATGTCCAGCGCACAGTTCGAAACATTGCCGCAGCTGGATTCAGTGGCATTTTACTAGAGGACCAGCAGTGGCCCAAATCATGTGGCCATGTGCGTAATAAACGAGTGGTAGACAGGGGAGAAGCTGTCACACGTATCACTGCAGCGGTGCAGGCCAGGGAAACAGGGGGGGCGGACCTGGTCGTGGTTGCTCGGACAGATGCGAGGCAAGCAGAATCGTTTGAAGAGGCGTTATGGCGGGCACAGGCGTTTGCAGATGCTGGGGCGGATGTGTTGTTTATTGATGCATTGCAGTCAGTGGAGGAGATGGAGCGGTTTTGTAGCATTGCGCCAGGCGTGCCCAAGGTGGGGGGTTGCTGTGATTGCACATGTCATTGCACATGGGTCTTAATGGTGGTACACAATGTGTAGTAGACATGTAGTACACACAACTTTCGCACTGTGTATGTGTGCGCATGTATATGTGTGTGCATAGCTATGTGCATCCCGATCATTCCCTACGCAAACCACATCCACAACTATGTATTTCAACAGATGGCAAGCATGCTCGAGGGAGGAGGAAAGACGCCCATATGCACGCCCGCGCAATTGGAATCGATGGGCTTCAAGCTTGTCGCATATCCCCTATCACTACTGGGAGTGTCTATTGCTGCACAGCAGGCAGCATTGCAGGGGCTCAAGGCTGGTAAGGTGCCTGGCCCAGAGACCATGGTGAGCTTTGCCGACATACAGCGTATAGTGGGGTTTGATACATACTTTGCAGTTGCCGATGCATTTGCGGAGCAAGCAGCATCTGTAGATAGAGATAGTGTGGTGGGGAAGAACAACAACACAGAAGCAGCGGAAGCACAGCAGGAGGCAGCAACTGTGGTGCAGGAGGACACCACCAAAAGGGCTGCTGACAATGCGAAAAGTGATATTGCAACTGCTGACAATGCGAATGATGACAATGCGAATGATGATAATGCTATAGAAGCAGATGAGATCATTGCGCCGGCCCCACTTCGAGGAAAGTCTGGCAGCAGCAGTGGTGCCAGTAGTGATAGCAGCAGCACAACAACAGCTATTGAGGACCAGCTGCGTCGGGCCAAATTTTTCCGTCTTAGAATTGAGGATAGTGCAAATGGCAAGACCAAATTGGAGACGCGTTTTCCTGCTGGTTTCTTCAGCCAATTGGCAACCTTTGTTCCAGAAGTGGCGGGGATGAGAATTGAGGATCTGATTGCGAATGTGCGTGGGAAAGATAGCTGGAGCCCTGATCAGCCCATCTTGGATTTTGAAGCGGGGGGTGGAGACCGTGTGCTGCTTTATCTGGAGGAAAATTGAGGCTCTCTTGTGGTTTGCTTGCTGTGGGTGGTGGTGGTGTTTCAGCCATCGTGTCGGTGTTGGCAAAAAGGTGGATTGCGCAATCAAGGTGTTTCACTGTCTACTCTGAATCACACACATGTTGATCATTCCACACAATTTTGTAACAAAAATTCTTCTCTTCAATGGTCTGTGTGCGTTTGTAATCATTATCTCCTATCATCATCATCATCTCGTATCCTGCAAAAGTGTGCTTCAGTATCATCATGCATCTCTATCATCATGCATCTCACTCAATGTCAACGCTCATGCAATGCCCCTGGCCTGTGGTGTGCATGGCAGTGAGAGATGTGCATGGCAGTGTGCATGGCAGTGTGCATGGCAGTGTGCCAGTGCAAGAAGCACATTGGCAACAGTGGGCAACAGTATTGCATGTCCAATGCCGTTCCACACATGCTCCCCCATAACCCACACCACACAGGCACACACTCCACCATACCAGCAGCCATGATGGTTTTGCTCGGATCCATAGTGCCACACCACCTGATTTGCCTCGTGCAATCATAATCTTTTCATCTGTTTTGACATGCGTGTAAAATACATAACACATACTCATACATATCACAACACATATTCATGACAACACAGGTCAATGTGAAACGGCATGATCAGGGTACACACACACAGATGCAAGCGTATCTTGTGCACCCTTTTCTTAACCCACACACTTCCATAACCCACACTCTTCCTTAACCCGCCCTCTTTCTCAACCATCCTCATCAACAAAGCACAACCAACCTGCATACAGCATCATGAAGAACCCAGGTGCCTGGGCAAGGTTATCATACGAAGCTGGAACCTGCTCCTTCAATGTAAAAGGGACCTTCCAGGGCCCCACCTTGACCGTCAGCTTGCTAAAGTCAAACCCCAGCTTGCTTCCCTGCAAGTCATAGAGCCCCTCGAATCGAATACTCAGGGCCCCACTTGCCAAGTAGACCCCATTTTCGTGCCCCCCATCCCCTGCATAGCCAAGGCATGCTGGAAACACTGCCCAGTAGGCTCCGAGCTTGCTGGCTTTGCCTGCATTGGCATCGGCAACATCAGAGCCCTTGACCTACAGTGTGAGTGTGAGGTGTGTGTGAGGGTTGGGGGGGGGGTACATGCAAGGGGGGTGGGCAAGGGGAGTAGCCACTGTAGTGTATGCAGTGTGTACTGTACTGTATGCCAGTATTGAAGTGTATACCAGAAAGAAATGCAGATACACACAAAAGAGGGCAATACCGTGTAGACCAGTTGCCAGCGGCGCATGGAGTCTCCCGGACCAGCAATCTCTTTTTCATAGTCCACGGATGGTTTTGCCTTGACAACTGCACGCACTGCTTCAAAGACCTCCTCAATGCCAGGAGTTGCACCATCAGAAAGGCTATGCAACACACGCAGGGCAGCATTGAGAGGCATTGCTGGGAGTGGGTAGGGGACGCGGTGAGATGATGATGATCATTGATAGGCATGGTGTGCATACCCGGTGCTTTGGAGCTTGATGGTGAAGGTTCCGTAGATGCAGCTGCACAACGGGTGTTGGGGTGCAATACACGGCCAGCACGAGTTGGAACCTTGGCGCACAGACGATGATCGAGTCGAGATTTGGGCAAGGTGCTCGTTTTCGTGGGTGCTCTGAGGCACATCACTCTGGGGGACATTGCTGTTGTCATTATGGAGGTCATGGGTGCGTGGGCAAGTAGATGCGAATGGACTGTGTAATATATGAGAACACATTTTTCACAAACAAAACAGCAAGCACACTTCGTTCCCTCAACAACAATTGTGCTAGTTTGTGTCAGTTTGTGTAACCATTGATGTGAGAAAAAGCTTGGTGCCCACTGATCACCATCATCAACACGATGCCTGTCACAGCCACGCCCCTCAAGGACGATTTCGTGCAGTACACTTTGCAAAATGGCAACATCACTGCCAAAATCATCAACCTGGGTGCCACTTTGACGCACTTGATTGTACCAGATCGCACAGGCACCCCTCGGGACATTGTCCTTGGGTGCGTGTGTTGAAGCAGCCTTTGTATGCATTTCAATGTACCCCAAATACACAATAACCACACCTAGGTTTGACAATCCCAGCGATTATCTCGGCCCCAGCAACAGATACTTTGGTGCTACAGTGGGGCGTGTCGCCAATCGCATCGCCCGTGGCAAGTTTCACCTCAACGACACAGACTACAGCCTCGCTATCAACAATGGACCCAATGCACTCCATGGGGGGCTGGAGGGCTTTGACCGGCGGTTGTGGGATGTGCAAGTTGTAGATGAGGAGTCGGGGGTGCCCGGGATTACATGCACATTGCGATCAGAGGATGGCGACCAGGTCGTGAATGTGCTTGTGTGCTCGTGTCTCTCTGTGTGCATTCTTGACATTGTCTAATGTCTGTGAAATTATATATGTATGCGTGATTATGTACGTGCGCAAGTGGCTGTGTGCGCCATCACCATCTCATTACGCACTCTCTGCGCATCCCAACCACCACCTCCACACCACTGACACACGCTTTTTAATATACAACACACAGGGATACCCAGGCACCCTTGTTGTATCTGTAACATTTACACTGCAGCCTGATGCACTTGACATTCAATATAGTGCTTCACTTGCATCAGGCAGCACACTGCACACCATCATCAACCTCACCAACCATAGCTGTATGTAGTGTTTGTGTGTGTGCGGCCATACCTCACATGTTAATACAGTTTCCCTGCCATGTCCCTCCACTATCCCCCTCCAATATCCCCCTCCCATACTCCCCTCTATTTCCCTCAACACAGATTTCAACCTATCTGGTGGCATAGACCCAACCATCCTCCAGCATCATGTCCACCTGCATGCCCACCACTACCTACCCAAAGATGACACCAGCATACCCACCAAAGATGTTGTTGAGGTGACCACAGTGCCAAGTTTTGACTTTCATACAGCAAAGAGGACTGTTGGTGCAAACATGCCTGATGACACAGGGTAGGGTGGGGTGTCAGGGTAGGGATGGAGGGTAGGGATGGAGGGGTTTAGGATGGAGAGGGTAGGGATGTGTGCTGGAAAAATGCAAGTGTTTGTTGCTTTGTTGTGTTATTCACAAAATGGAAGAGTACAGCACACATGCCAGGCCCCCTATCACCACCACCATGTCCCCATTTCCCCTTCATCCCCACCTCCCCTTCATCCCCATTTCAGGTATGACCACTGCTTTGTTGTGGCAGGAACCAACATGGCCCACCTGCAGCCAGCTCCCTCCCTGCGCCCCGCCGCCCATATCTTCTGTCCCACCACTGGCATCACCTTGGAATTTTCCACAACGGAACCCGGGTTCCAATTTTACACTGGATTCTACCTAGATGGCAAAACCAAAGGGAAAACGACACAGCCAGAGGGGTTTGTGCACGTGCCCCTCAGTGCACTGTGTTTGGAAGCACAGCGCTTTCCTGATGCTGTGAATTGGGAGGCATGGCGGCCCATGGTGGTGCTTGCGCCGGGGGAAATGTATACACAACACACCGTGTATCGTGTGGGTGTTGTCAAGGATGAGTAGTGGAATCCGTGCCCTTTCTTTTTGTTTTCATACGTGTTTTCATGTTTTCCCAGGTTGATTATGTTTTCCCAGGTTGATTATGTTTTCCCAGGTTGATTATGTTTCTGAGATGTTACCAAACGTCATACTCACCCCGGAAACGACTAAAAAAAAACACAAAAACCCACAAGACCACACAACACCCTCCTCATGCACGCCCCGGCAGGTCCATGCGCAACCCCTTTTGAATCTGCCCCCACCCAATCAGGCGCCAATGCTTGTCTATTCGACGTGACAATGCCACCTTTTCCCCCTCCTTGGTGCATACAGGGCTTGTGAGCTGCAGCTTGGCCAAATCATGCTTGACCTGGGTAGGTGGGTAGGTGGGTAAGTAGGTGGGGGTATGTACGAGAGCACCTGGGGTGCATACGAGAGCAAATAGAGAGTACGCACACGTGACCATGATGATGATGATATCGATATGTACACAGCCACACAACATATAGCCCATACACAACATATAGCCAGTACTTAACATATAACCCATACGCAACATACCGCAAGTACACGAGCACCAGTACACAACATAAAACCCATACACACAACATTCCCCATACACACAACATACCGCAAGTACACGAGCACCAGTACACATGGAGCCAATGTTGAGCATCAGTACTTCATTTTTGCTCAGCTTGGTAACCTTGCTCTGCTTCTCATCACCCTGTGTGGCGCAGGTAGCAACAGTGATATGTATGCAGCAGTGATATGTATGCAGCAGTGATATGTATGCAGCAGTGAAACAGAGATGTGGACACGGTGGTATGCGCATCACCAGCACAACCAAGGTACACACATCACCAACACAATTAACACAAAAACACCCCACATACCAGTGTACGCACACCCAACAGTCGTCGCAGTAGGTAAAAGTTGATTTCCAGCTCAGTGTATACGTCTGGCAGTGCCCCCACCTGTCCCAGCACCTGCCCCACCAGTCTATCAGCACGCGTCAATGTGGGGTCGATCTGTGTGGGAATACGTAGCAAGACAAGGGTGCATGAGTGTGCATTGTATGCATGGTAAGCTTTCCAAACACCACATTCCCCCCCCCGCCCCAAAACAAAAAACACAAAAAAACTTAAAAACACCCCCCTCCCCACTACACATACCGTGGTCCCGACACCAATCAGCCCACCAGGTACGGCGTACTGCAGTGTGTTGCGTTCCGCATACAACGACACAATGCGCGAAAAGATGGGAATGCACTTGGCAGCCCCTGACGCATCCTTGGTAATGATTCCAGGCCGGATCTCAATTTCCTGTCCCATTCTCAACACCCCCTGTAGGATAGACCCCCCCGCCACCCCCCCCTTGATATCATCCACCTCACTGCCGGGCTTGTTGACATCAAATGAGCGAATGACAATCATTTGTGGCGGCGACGTGAAATCACGCACGGGTATGGGAATGTGCTTTGTGATGTATTCACACACCACTTCCACATTGTATTTCAATTGGGCGGAAATGGGAACAATGGGTGCGCTTTCTGCGATGGTCCCCTGGATGAATTTCTTAATTTCCTCATGCTGATTGAGCGCAGATGATTCCGGAATCAAGTCAATTTTGTTTTGCAGGATGATAATGTGCTGCAGCCGCATAATTTCCACTGCAGCCAAGTGCTCACTGGTCTGAGGCTGGGGGCACGACTCATTGGCTGCGATGAGCAGCAATGCGCCGTCCATCACGGCAGCACCGTTGAGCATGGTCGCCATGAGAATATCGTGCCCTGGACAGTCGACAAAGCTGACATGGCGGAGGAGCTCCATTTCGCTGTTTTCAAAGCCGGGAACGGTGCACATGGGGTTGTCTTCCTTGGAGGAGCCGTAGGCTGCGTAGCATGCTGGCCGGGGACATTTTGGGTCTTTGCATTTGAAGATTTTGGCGTTGGCGTAACCCAGCTTGATGGTGATGTTGCGCTCGAGCTCGTTCTTAAAGCGCACGGTTTGCACACCAGAGATGGACTTGACGACGGTGGATTTGCCGTGGGCCACGTGGCCAATTGTACCTGGGGGTTGATGAGTGGGGTGTGTCTACTGGTGGGGTTTTCTGTGTGTACGGAAAACAACCTACCAATGTTGATCGTTGCCTGGCGCGAGATGACCTCTGGCGTCAGGGGGGTCAGGGTGCTTACATCCAGCGTTTCCAGATTCTATGTATGAGATTTGTTCAACGGGTTGTGGTGGTAAGACCTACGTATGCAACACAGCACACCACAGATGCACAGAGGAAGAAGCACACATCATCGTTCCCAAGCTGCCGTGTGTACAATTGCATAAATCTGCACACACCTGCTCTCGCAGGCCCTTGCTCTTGGACATCGTGGTGTTTGGGACACGGGGGTATTACAGGACAACAACGATGGAAATGCAGGCGGCTGTACTACTGTCGAAGGAGAGTGGGCTACATGGTCGTTGCCATATTCATTTACACTCTTGATGTCTGATTCAACGGGCAAGTATTGCTATGTGGTATGTGCAACAAAAATATTTATGGCAACACATATGTCACCGGATGTGATGGCACCATATTGGCTACCATCGCATGTGCGTATGGCAGTGCATTGTGCAGCTGCAGCATCGCAAAGAATAAGTGCACTCACACAACAAGAAGCAATATGTGTATGCATGTGGGGAGACAAAGCAGCACCGGGGGCACACCCTGGTCCAAACAAAACACGCTTGTCACATGCACTTATTGGTAGGGTCACGCATTGTTGGTCACTACAACAGGAGCATACCATCACACAATGTCATCACTCAGTGTCACCAGCAGTATCCACACATGGGGGTCGTGCGTGCCATTGGTGATGATGAGGTACACAATACACACAGTTGGTACTCACACAGCAAAACGTCAATGAGGAGAGATGATGGTGTACACACTGCTGCTGGTGCGGCAGCATACACACACTTGCACCACTCAAGAATATATCGTATGCCCCATGTCGGGGGCAGTCACCACACAATACACATGCAAACAAAATTCACACTACCAACCTCCATACGACAGGCCATATACAGCCTCATACTCACACACTCACAGAAAAATCCAGCAACAACACACGGCCTTCTTACAAAGCCTTAAAAATGGTGTTCAGGAACACTTGGGGATGGTGTGCAGGTACACTCAAATGACCCTCAGGTAGCCTTGGATGGGGCAAACGCAGCCAAGCTACTGACACCAGTGCTGGGCCCCTGTGCCGCACCGGCCCCCCGAGGGGCCCCCACCTGCTGCAACAGCGCAGGCGTCGTCCACACGTTGCCAGGCGCCACATATCGACATGTCACCACCTTGCATGACGTGTTGGTGGTTGAGGTACCCAACGACACCCCACAGCCCACCCGTGTGGTGTCCCGCCACACAATCTGAGTGAAATGGCCAACAGCAGTGGGGGACAGTTGGGCTGGATTTGTGGGGGGCCCTGCATCATAGGTGGCTTGTTCCTGCACCCATGCTGTGACTGCATCGCTGCAGGTGGTGTTGAGTGTCCCCTGTTGTTGGTTGTGTGTGGGGAGGGGGATGTATGTGAGTCATGCGGTGTATTCTAGCAATACACCTCCATGCAGGATAGCACAGGTACAATCACAAGATAGTATATGTACAATCACAGTATACACACACGCACACGGGCCGCAGAGCACAACACACAAAATCTCCTACCCGGTTGCTCGACATGACCGCCGCAAACACATTCTCCCCATAACTTGACACATCCCCCTGGGTGCTCCTGCTCGTATCAGCAGGGCAACCCCTGCCTGCCAACTGTCTACTCCACTGCCCAGCATCCTCCGCCAGACCAGCATCCCACACAACCACAGGGCCCCCCCGCGCAGTGCGCGCGGCGTTGTGGGCCCCCAGCACCGACACCCCATCGCTACAGGTCCCCTGCGGTCTAGCAGGGGACCTGATGTTGCTGCTATATGCCTGAGGTGTGGGAGCATAGCTGGGGACGTCATACCAGCAGACCACCACCTCACAGCGGGGGGGGGAGGGCCCTGTGCTGCTGTTGGCCACGGCGGTGCCGCAGCCAATTGCGCGCCCCCCCTGCCAGAGGAGCAGGGCCATGTCGCGAGTGTTGGTGGTCTGGTTGGTTGTGGACGCAGCTGCAAAGCTGTACTGGGCAATCTGTTGGGGGGACAGAAGTGTGTGTGTATGAAAGAGGAGGATGGTGTGTGTGCTGGGGAGAAGAAATGCGTTTTTCTTACACACAACACACCATATACCTGTTGGTACCATGTCTGCACAGCAGCAGCACATGTGCCATCCGTTGATCCCACCCCCGCATTGAACAACACCGACTGCTGCACCCCCTGCGGCACCGACACCCCACCACTTCCAACCGAAGCTGCCACCACACAGCCCGACCCAAACGCGATTGCTCTCGCAACTGCCGTCGCACCCTGTGCGAGCGACTGCGACCATGCAATGCCAACCGTATCATGGTTGTTCCTCAGGGCGTTGACCGCGGTCAAGGTGGCCTGCTGATCTGGGCAGGACCCTCCATCTGCCAGTGGGAGCACGTTGGCAGTAAAGGACGCTGGGTCGAGTACGTTTCCTGGTGGGTTGTAGCGGCATGCCACCACTTTACACCATTGACCAGTGGGGGTGTAGCCGCTGCCCACACCACACCCGACGCGAGTGGATGCTTTCCATATGAGTTGGGTGAAATGGCCTACATTGTGCAGGCCATCAATTGCCTACATTTAGTGAAGAGGTGTGGGGGGTGATGCTGATAATGTGTCGAACGTTGATGATCCTGTGCGTACCCCCACCCTACACACCTTGGATACGTTGTTGTAATCATACATTGCTAATTCGTTATACCAGGGTGGTGCTGCAGCCCCACATTCCATGCTGCCCGGGGTGTTGGCCCAGAAAGAATACAAGTTCTCACCCTGCCCGGGTCGAGATGCCAAATCGCTGTGTTCCAAGATGCACCCCCCCTCTGCAAGTGTCTGCGCCCATGATGCTGCAGCTGTGGACAGTGTATTGTCCAGTGTGAGTGCAGGTGTGTTGTGGCGGGCACGGTAGTCGTTGTGCTGCTGTACAACGAGTTGTACATCAGGGCATGGGATGCCGACGCTGATTGCAGATTGCTGCTGTTGTGTGAGTGGTGTGACAGAGGGTGCTGCAGCAGGTGGCTGTGTGAGCATACGGCGGGCAATGTTGTCCAGCAGGGGTTCCTGGGGCGTGTGGGAATGGTGCACAATTGTTCCATCGGTGCGTGATGTGACTGTCATCATACTACCTGCTGTGCTCCGCTGACGTGCAGCAGAAGCAAGATCACGAGTCTCCGAGTATTCATGGGGCAGGATTCATAGCGCTCTGTCGTTATTTGAGAGGCAGCTAGAGATGGTACATGTGACTAAATGGAAACAAGCAATATGAGGTTTTCAGTTGCGTGAGACATCGTGCAGTATACCTTGTGCTCGTATGGACAGGCATGATACCAATACGCACCATGTTTTTATTATGGCGTCGCGGGGATGCTCATTCAAGGTCTGGCTCCCGTCTGGTACACCCTTAGCCGCACCGAACGCACGTCTATCCTGTGTAGCACCGCGTAAAACCGCCGGCGAATGCCAAAAAACGCCGAGACGTCCAAGGAGGAGATTACCAGCTTTGGAGCATCAATCTGACAGCCAGTCCAAGGTTGGCCAACGTATTTTGTGAAACAACTAGACGGTTTGTGTGCGTCAACAATCAACCAATAGTTACCGGCGGTATTTTGTGCAAAAACAAACAAAAGTGCGTCATGTTGGTGCTTGGAGCAGCAGCTGCACCACAACGCCTACTCGGGAGGTGGGCAGCCACACTGTTGAGGGATGTTGCGTTGCCAGCACGCCAATCTCTGCTGGTAACCCGCTCCATAAGGTATCAGCACCATCCCCTGATGCTGTGAGGCATGTCTTGTCACTCGCAAACACCCTCACCTCCACATTCACAGGTGCCTGTTGCGGGTGCGTGTTTGTGACACACCCTCACACAAAACCCCCACCATCAGCACCACCCACACCACTATGATAACAAGAATACTACCCTCTCAAACACACACACCTTGCCAGGTCGCTGCAGCAGCACGTGCTTCATGAACAACCCCTGCCCAGGGAGCCACCTCGCCGCCCAGGGGTGTGTCTCCACCACCCCACCTACAGCACCTACCACCCGTGCTGACAAGGATAATGCTTCCAGAAACACCCGCTCTTGCATGGCGTCCACTGTACGAGCCCACTGCTTGAGTGTTGATGCAGGGAGCAGGAGGTATGTGTGGTGGTTGGGGTGGGGTGTTGCTGCTGCTGCGTTGGCTGTGGTTTTGTTGCTTGTCCACCCACTGTCCACTCCACCTGCAGCAGACCCACCTCCACCCTCACTCACACGCACTGTGATGTACTTCTGTATACTCCCCGACTGTGTGCCCCTTGACTGTGTGGCCCCTGACTGTGTACCTCCTGACTGTGTACCCCCTGGTTCTATCTCAACAGGTATCACCTGCGATACAATACACCGCACGCTTGCTTGTTGCTGTAGCATGTGCAGTGCTGCAGCGGGGGTGGTGGAGGCAGGGGTGTTGGGGGAGGGGGGGTCAGGGGCTCTCCATGCAATGCGCACAAAAATACTGTCAATATGGTGGTTGTTGTCATGGTCAACATCATGGTCAACATCATGGTCAACACGGTTGTTGTTGTTGTTTTTATTTGGTTCATTGTGGTGTTGTTGTTTATTGTCATGGTTGTCACGTATGTCAGTGTGGGGTGAAAAACAAGGGGACACTTGTAAAACAAGGTCCCAGGGGCCCTCGTATACAATACGTACATGGTCCCCTCCAGTAGGCAACCCTGTGTACCATGTTGTGAAAGAGTGTGTTGTGAACGCGTGTGTTGTGCATGAAGGATATGGTGCATGTACACATTTGCCAGCAAATACCGACACACCCATGCACACCCATACACACACCAACATATCACCGCACCTTTCTCTTCTCCCAACAGCGTCCGCAGTCGTTTGGCCAACAGCTGTGTACGATACACGCTATGCACATCACACAGCACAGTCATCACCCCATGACCCTGCTGCATGTTGTATTGCAAGCGCAGCGTACCCAGCGTGCCCAGCGTGTCCTCACCCTTGTTGACAGGGGGGTACAACACCACCGCTGCACCACCATGTGCGTCAACGGCATGGTCAACGGCATGGTCAACATTCCATGAGCATTGTGATGTGAGGTTGCGTATTTTCCACATTGCACCACCATCACCATCACCACCATCACCATCACCATCACCATGTAGTTGCTTCATCCACGTTGTTGCTGCTGCACTATGTATATAGAGGTAAAACACACCATCATCATGTGTGTTGATGTCCAGTGTAACATGTAACGGTGTATCAAGACCACCCAAGTGTGTGCTGTAGGTTGTCAATGTAAACCGAGTGTGGAGTGGTGGTGGTGTAGGTGTTGTTGTTGTGGGGGGGGGGGGTGTAGAGGGGAGCACGACAGCCTCTGCAAAGGGTGTTGCAAGTGCCTGTGTATATATAGCGTGTTTATCTAATGTGTGTCTATAGAGTATGGCTGTATGGGTGTTTGATGTTGTACTGTAATCATTGATGCTGCTGCTGTTGCAACTTGTTCCACACATACACACAAGCCACCCACCCCATCCCTCCACACACACACACACCTGCAGCTGCATACGCAGGGACTGCACCAACCCCTCCCGCCACCCCTCCACCACCGCCCCTTCCACCCCACCCCCCACCCCCAACCACTTGACCCTCAACAGCCGCAGCGGCACCCCCTGTACGTCACACGCCACAGTCAGCAACCACCGTGATGCTGTGGATGCCCCCACCCCCCCCGCATCACTCCCGGAACAATCCAATACCAACCACTGCTGTAGCCTGCCGCTCCAGTACCCTGCCCTCCCACCCAGCACACCGGGGGTGGTGGGTGGTGGGAGGGGGAGGTGGGCATGGGCAAACCCATGGGGGATGGGGAGTTGGGGGAGCACGAGGGCAACAGAGTGGGAGACACTGAAGCCGAGGATGGGTGTGGTGGAGGGTGTGGGCAAGGGTGTCGTGGGGGGTGGGGTAGCCCCGAGTGTTGCTGGTGCTGCTCTTGTTTTGTTTGTAGCATGCACACCACCAGTCTTGTCAGTAGCATGCACACCACCACCAGCATGCACACCACTACCAGCACCACTGCCATCACCACCAGTATCATCATGACGAGCAGCACCAATACTCTGAATGTATTGGTCAACCAGGCTGCGAGGTATGTGGATTATCTGCAGGCCAAGGTGTGTTAGTTGATGTCGTTGTTGTTGCAGTGTGATGCGGGCGTGGAGGGTTATGACAAACGTAACGACCTGTCGAGAGAGAGAGAGAGAGTGGGTTGTTGGTGTTGGTGTTGTGTGGTGGTAGTGTGGTGGTAGTGGAGGACATGCATGTATGTGTGCAGGATGGATATGTGTACAACAATAACAATAAACAACATGATAAACATGCATTAAAGACAACATGCGTTGACATGCGTTAACAACAACCCAAGCACACCTCTGCTGCTACAAGGGTTGCCCTCAACACTGTCTGCTGCTGTGCTGTGCCTGCTGTGCTTGCAGTTGCAGTTTCCTGCCGTTGCTGCTCTGCCTTGTCAGCAAACTGACAGGTGAGAGGATTTGTGTGTGCGTGTTTGTGTATGTGAGTGTGTGTGTGTGAACTCGAGAGTGTGTACAGATGGATTTTAGATTGTGTACATGTGTGTTTTTATGTGTGTGTGAGAGAGAGACAGAGGGAGGTGTGTGTGAGAAACACAAATGCACACATGATCATGCAATTCATACATTTCATAATCATCTCCCCTCCCCCCCATCCACAATGCAACCCCATCCTCCCCTCACACAAACCATCATATCCCCCTCATACCCCCCCTCCCCGTCTCATTACCCCCCTCCCCTCACCCTCCCCTCACCCTCCCCTCATACCCCCCTCATACTCCCCTCACACAAACCATCATACCCGCCTCAGCTCATGGGGTGCCACCAATGCAGCCAAGGAGGGCCCCACCTGCCACTGCAACTCTGCATTGTGTACCAACATGTGTGCTTCTAGCAACAGTATATTGTTGTTATTGGTATTGTTGTTATTGGTGCTGTTGTTGGTGGTGGTGCTGTTTTTTTTGGTATCACCTATATGTGTGGTGTGGATATGTGTCTATGGTGTGGATATGTGTGTGTGGTGTGCATGCTTGCATGTGGGTGTGGTGATGTGAGGGGATGTGTGGGCAAAGGAGGCACACATTGTGTATGCACTACAATGTACATATGCACAGACATCACACACAACACACCAACACACCATGTGTTGGTTGGTGTAGTATGATTCGTAAACATGGCGCTGCAATACCCCCTCCTCCTGCTGCTGCTGCTGTCAGGCTACGTATACTACCACAATCCTCACCATGCACACCACCCCTACCACTGTATACAATATCGTTGCTGTTTGGGTGGGTGTTGGTGTTGTGCTGCTGGTGTGCTGGTGGGAGGTGTATAGAGGCAACACATGTGAGGGATTGCAGTGTGGGCGATGCCACCAGCTGTTGTTGTAGGGCATCTGTGTGTGGGTTCGTGTTGTTGTGCGTATATGTTGTTGTGCATGTATGTTGTTGTGCGTGGATGTATTCATGTATGCACTTACAACCCATCCCCTCAACAACACACACATACGTAATTGTACAATCACATGATGGGTGGCAGCTGTGGTCAATACATCCACCACATGCACATCACATGATGAAATCCCAAGGTCAAACTGTTGATCGGTCAACGGGTTGACCAAGGGGGGAACATGCACAGCCAGTAACGCACGCCCGTCTTCCGTTTGACCAAGGTCAACGGCAGGGGGAACTACTGGTGCTCCTGCATGTTGGGTGAGAGGGAGGGCATCCACCCAAAACGCAATGCTGTGTGTGTTGGGGGGGACAACAAAGGGGGTGGAGGTAAATGGGAGCGGGGGGAAACAATGAGGTGAAAGGTATTGTGTGTACAAATAACTAGGGAAAAGAAAGAAGAATAAGCATGTATACTCCCCAAAACACACAAGAAACAATACCCACCAACATGCGTAGAAACAACAACAACAACAACAACAACAACAACACAAATACACCCACCCACCCAATCACACACCGTTGTGACGCATGCAGTGCACCACGCTCCCCCACCCTTAACCCCCCACCCCAACCCCCCTCTGCTAGTGCCTGTGCCTCTTGATAGCACCTCAACAGGGCCAATCGTGTTGCAACATTTGCCACCACATCATGCATGACCACCAACGGTGGTGCACGCACTCGCATGTCCACTGCAGCATCATGGTATGCGATCACAGATGGCATGGTGGTTTGTGTGGACACTGCACTCACTGCCTGCTGTGGCGTGCCAGTGGAGGATGGACCAGCACTTGTTGCTAGTGCTGCTGTTGTGATGGGTTGTGCAATGGGTGTGGGTGTTGCTTCATGGGGCTGGGTTGCGGGATTGGATGTGTCGGTGGTGGGTGGGTGTGTTGTGGAGGCAGCGTGGTGGGGCAGGATGTGTGCAAAGCAGGCAGCATCTGCTGCAGCTGCCATACGAATGTTTATTTGGTCAACCAGCTGTTGCTGCTGATGTGGTGTCAACGATGTACCTGGGAATGGGGGGCCGGTGATGCATGGAGAGGATGTGCTGTGTGCATGTGTGTGTGTGTGTGTGTGTGTGTGTGTTTAAACATGATACATACAAGGGAGACACAGATGATACATATTAGATATACCAGACCTCCTGCTGTACAAAAATACACCCACGACACCCCACACACCTGCATGGACGTCAAGATGGACAAGTTGCCATCGCCACACTGATCCCACAATCCCACCCTTGTGCGCATCAGTGACATCACCACCATCATGATCCTCCTTTATACTTGTCCCCGCACCATCACCCTCCTGTTTATCACCTCGCACAGCATCATCCTGGATCTGGGATCGTTGATCATGCAACAGCTGTAATGGGACGGCAAGGTCTGGTGCTGGTGCGAGTGCAAGCACTGCTGTGTAGCACTGTACAGGTGCTGTCAATGTACAACACCCTCCAGCAACACTGGTGATCTGCACTGCTGGTGGTGGTGGGTGTGCCATGAGTTCACAGTGGATGGCATGGTTGACACGTTGCACAGCTGCACCAGAGTTGGCGGTGCGTGTTGTTGCACCAGTAATATCGGCAATGGATGCTGGGAGCAAGTTGTACGTTCCTAGAGAGAGGGGTGGGGGGGTTGATGCCACATCATCATGATGCTGTTGGAATGGTGTTTCACGTCACAACACGTACGCAACATGCATGATGCACATAGTAAAACACATCATTACACAAACAAAAACTCACCAGATTGCAAGACGTGCATGGCAGTGGCAACATCATGGTGCGCCACCGCTGTTGCTTCCAGTTCGCTGTGCAAGTATGCCAAGTTGTCTGCAGCATCACGTAATGCATTTGCATGGTTGGCTGCAGTGCCTAGCACACGGCTGACCTCACTGACAGCACGAGCCTTGTGTGCCCATTGAACAAGGACGAGCAGGCGCAACAGGCGCTGTCGTGTGGCATGCAAGTACGCAACCAGTTTGAGCTTTCTATGTTGTGTATACAGTGAGTATATGATGCTTGGCATCACTTGATGGTGCTGGATTGTTCACAGGATGTGTGCACATGATATGAGTACACACACCTGTCTGCATCAGTAGCATCTTGTTGCAAGCCCTGCAATATGTCGCACAACTCCCGGTACGCTGTGTCCACAACCTTGTCAAGCACATCTGCGAGTTTTACCTCGTGTAATGCGCCTGCCAGAGGCGGCAGGTGCTGTGCCATTGATCGTGCAGATTTGCAGCACAGATTCTGCAGTTATTTTCATAACATGTCTGGTAAATTGTGTATCAAGCTGAATGTCACGCACATTGTGTTTGTATGTGTGCCATTTTTGTATGAAAATTGCAGGGTTACCAAGGAAAAACACCCAAACACTTCACACTATGAAATGCAACGAGCTAGGAAAATACCCACAGAGAAATGCACACAGTGCAACAATCAGTGCAACAACAACATTCAATGGAAGCACACGAAAAAGCACACGAACAAAAACACGCTGGTGGTGCGCGCGCACTGTCAATACACGAGCGCCCTGATATACAGACATACAGTGTACACATATATAGGTACACCGCAATACTAGTTCACACTCGACACACTCCAACTGCACCCGACCACACCTACTGCACCACACCTACATCATCATCCCCTCTACCCCATCCCCCTCATCTCCCTCCTCCTCAATGTGTGCCACTGGATTCGTATCATCAATCATAGCCAAGTACATCTGTGCATCTGCACGCTCTGCACTGTAGCCAGATGTTGCCACATCCAGCACCTGCTTGAACATCAATTGCGCAGTCACCATGTCCCCCATGCCATACAATGCTTTGCCTCTCCGTAACAACGCCTTGACATTGGGCATGGTGTCCAGCTCACACACCGTCTCTGCTTCCCTCAACGCCAGATTGAACATGCCCAACTCCAAAAACGCGGCTGCCAGGTTGTTGTGCAGGAGCACACGTGCGTCTCGAACAGCATGCATTCGCTTGGCGTGCAGGGCGTTGGCGTCCACTACATCCAGTGCCCGCATGTAGGCGTCAATGGCAGCTGCATAATCGGCACGAGCATAATGGGTGTTGCCCACCTGGCGCATCTCGGCCACCCCTGTTTCCCAGTCAAGGGCGGTGATGTCGGGGAGCAATGTGGATGATATGGTTGGTGTGAGGACTGCAGCCTTGGGGATGGAGGTTGCCCTGCGACGGGTGCTGCGACGCGTGGAGGTGGTTGGGTTGTGCTGCTGAGTCGCATGTGATGATGATGATGGATGGCTTGCCTGTGTGTTGGGTGTGTGTACCGGGTGTGTCTTGCAATGCGTTGTGTATGCGGATTTCATGGGTGCTAGGAGCGTACCTGCTGTCCAAGCGCTGGGACACGGTGATGTGAATGACTCGGCCCACGTGCTCCAGGGTTGAGCACGTCCAAGTTGACAAACGAAAAGGAGCTCATGGAGGGCGAGAACTGGGGAAGCGAACTGGGGCAGCGATCAACAGAGGGCAGATGAGATGGGATGCCAAATCTCTCGAAGTAGTGTGGTAGCGTTCAACAAACAACACACGGTATCAACACGATATTGTGCGTTGTTATGATTTTAAAGGTTTTATGTTTTACATGGTATTTTCTGACCATCAAATGACCGGCCACCTGCTGTGTTCTCAAAGTGTTCCACCAACACACATGTCACCAACCCCTGTTCAATTACAATTGCTTCTTGTCCCCACGCGTCAACAATGATGGTGCATGCCGCAAGATCTGTGGCCGCAGGTATGCATGCCAGATAAAGTATGCGCCTTCTGTGTGTGGCGCCACCAACCACAGCACCAACAGGGCCTTGCCTATATAGTACAAGGGGATGTATCGAAACACCACCCCCAGCACAGCCTCAAGTGCTGTCAGCACACCAAATAGTACCCTGGTGTGAGTGTGGTTTTCAGGATGGAATGGTCACACGTGCATGCAGATGTCACCTGCCACAGCCACAATATATACCAATATGTCAACCACTGTGCAATGGCTTGTGGTTCTGGATGCTCAATGGTCTGCACAGACTTGATCCTGTTAGTTGGTTGAGGGTATGTGGTGATGGAATTACGATGGTGTATGCTCCACAAAAACCAACCCATACGTTGGATACACAAGTGCTAGGACCAAGCACGCAACAGCTGGTGTATAAAAGGTGACCAGAGGTCCAAACATGGCGACCACTATTGTTGCATGTGTTGATGCCCAGTGACGAAAGAAAAAAAGCTACCTGTTATGCATGCAACCAACTAGCAATGTTAAACACAAACCAACTAGCAAATCTGACAGCTTTTCTAAACTGTGATCGAGCATGTTCACTAATATTTTCTCAACGACTTAATTGGTTGGCTATTAATACCCACACTCTTTTACAAACACACATCCACATATATGAGGGCCGCACCCACATCGCCCAGTGGGCGACCCACACAAGCATCATCGCCCCATCAAAATAATTACACCACGTCACAACAACAACAACCACAGCTCTGGAACCCCCAGTCAGCACCTAGCAAACGTACACTAGTGTTCAGCACATTCAATACCCCCATCCACAATCCATTCACACCACGGGCAGCCCAACGACGGTCACCCAACACACTGGCAATCGGTGACGACAGTGTGGGTGTCTCAGTGACTGACTCGGGCACAGACAGCCCCTCTTCACCCAGCAGCGACGATCACAACCAGCCACGGATACCCGGATGGGCATGGTTGCTGCTCGTTGCCTTTTTATGGGGTACCTATGCCCCCACGCTCCGCCTCATCTATGCCCACCCAGACCCACCATCCCCTGCGTCCCTCCTCTTTGTGCGGACCGTCGTCTGTGCTGGCACCCTCATGCTCATAGACGCCGTGCGCCCCACAAAGCCCCCTGCAACACCATCCCCCCGCACCCCCAAAAGATACAGCAGCATGCTCCCCAGTGCCCCCAAATACATCGATGCCCCGACCAACCCAGTCGCTGCATTGCTCAACACCACGCTGCCCTTTATGTGGATGGGTGGTGTGGAGCTGGGTGTGTTGAAATTTGCGGGGGAAGCAACCCAAGCATTGGGATTGCAACACACCACTGCTGTGCGAGGCGCGTTTTTGATTCAAGCCACCAGTTTGGTCACCCCCCTGATTGCTGCTGCAGCAGGGGACCGGCTACGCCGCGTTGTGCTTGGGGCAGCATTGATGGCTGCAGCGGGGGCCGTGCTCATGACCGCCCCTGGTGGAGATGTCATTTCGTTTACATCATCATCACCACTGTCTACATCAACAAGCGTCAACAGTGGAGATTCTCTTATACTCCTTGCAACAGTGTTCTACTCACTCTCCACCTTTAGGCTGAGCAAGTATGCAGAGCGGTTTCCCAGTCACGTGCGATTCGCAGCATGGAAGAGCGTGGCGGGCACGGTGGTGGCCACTGTGTGGGTGCTGACAGATCAGGGTGGGCTGGGGTTTACGCATGGGTGGGACAGCGCGGTGGTGTGGGCGGGGACGTTGTGGTTGGCGCTGGGACCGGGTGCGCTCGCGACATATGCGCAGCTGGCTGGGCAAAAATCGTTGGGGGCCAGTGAGGCGCAGGTGCTCTATAGCAGTACCCCACTGTGGTCGGCACTGCTGTCTGTGCTGCTCCTGGATGAGGGTGGGTTTGGCTCACCGCTCGAGTTGGTGGGTGGGGTGTTGATTGTGGTGGCAGGGGTGGTTGCTGCCGCGGGTGGGAAAAAGGTTGGGAGGAGGGCGTGAGAAGATGGAGGAGGTGGGGGGAGGAGGGCGTGAGAAGATGGTGGGAGGAGAACACAGGCGTGAGGATGACCCAATTTTTTCCATGATGTTTATATATGCATTTCATTCTCCACTGCAACATAATTATTTCAACAAACAGCAAAGCATTTTCAAACAACATACACTCGTTCAACTCTTCGTTCAGTAAGCATGGGATCATCACCAGCAAAATTTGCGACATGGCCACCCATTAATAACAAACTTCCACTGGCAACATTTGCAGGAGGGTGCTTTTGGAGCGTAGAGGTACGTTAGTTGAGGTGATTTGAGGTGCTTTTGTATACAGGATTGATCAACATCCATCACAATTCCCAACCCACATTGGATACCCCTCTTACACAACCACAGCTTGCATTTCAACGCCAACCTGGTGTTGTTAACACATGTGTGGGATACACCCAAGGCCACGTTGACAAACCCTCGTACGAAGCAGTATGCACAGGCAGGACAGGTATGTGGTGCACAGAATGTGACTGCAACAAGTACAACCTCTCACACAACACACCCAACACTCAAGGACACACCGAGGCTGTGGAGATGACATACGACCCTGCCCACACGTCCTTTGATGACCTGTGCAAGGTCTTCTTTGCACGCATCAACCCCACTCAGAAAAACGGCCAGGGTGCTGATCACGGCACTCAATATCGTACAGGCATCTACTATCATAACGAGGAGCAGCGACGGGTGGCAGAGGAGTGGTGCGCCAAGACACCGGGTTGTGTTGTGGAGGTCAAGCCCGCGCAGCGTTTTTGGCCTGCAGAAGAGTATCATCAGAGCTACCTGTCGGATAAAGGGGGGCGTTGTGGACGTGCACAGAGCCGCGCCAAGGGATGCGACGATCCCATCCGGTGTTATGGGTGATGAGAGGGGTGTGTGTTGATGAACAGCATGTGCACATGCATGTGTGCGTCCGAGACACAGTTTTTTTCATCATTGCCCAAGTGGTAAACAAACACACCACCGCAATTACCACACAATAACAACCAAGATGACACCAATCACACAGCACCGATCACACAGCGTGCTCCAACCTCGGATTACCAAAAAACCCCAACGATCATCGTTTTGTCCGCTTCGTGTCACGTGCATAGCTGAACCTCACACGCCAACCAACAGTACGGTCAGCAAGTGCCCCATTGCGCAGGCATCGTCCTTTTTTGCAAACGCTTCAACCTCCATCCTTGGTCGTGTTGGCCCCCCCAATGCCAACGCCCACACCTTTCTCGCTGGCGGTTTGTCTGGACAGGATGTGCCCGGGCGCCTAGTGTCTGGTCTGCGGCCCCTGCGGGATGTGCAGGGTGAGTTTATAGTTGTCACAGACGACACCTATGCCCATGAGCTCACGCTCAAGGCGCAGGCATTTGACACCCGACGTCATGAGGTGTTTGTTGCCGAGCCATGCAGTGTGGATGCCCAGCAAGAAGCACTGGAAATCATCATTGATGCATTGGTAGAGCTTGGGCGTGCACGGTGGATTGATCAGGGTGTCCTATGTTTGGTGATGGGAGATAGTGATCCAGGAGATGACCCAACAACAGTGTACAAGCTATCAGACTATGCATCTGCACCACTGGAGCTTGCAGCCCGTCTGGTACAAGAAGATCTGGTGCTCATGCGCCCACCACAATCCCCACAGCAGCATGCCACCACCCCTACCCCACAAGAGACCCCCCCTCCCCGGTATTGCATGACAGCAGCTGCGGTGGTATTTTCCTTTGGGGAGCTCGAGGCAAAATTGGGAGCAGGCATGCCATTCATTCATGCCCCAGTGCCTGGGTTTGAGAAGGATCTGGATCGACTGTTGAGTAAGACATTTGACAAGCTGCAAGTGGACAAGCCAGGTGGGTGGGGGTGGGGGTGGTTTGTCGTTGTTGGTGGGGGTGGTTTGTTGTTGGTGGTGGGGGTGGTTTTTGTTGGTGGGGGTGGTAGTTTGTGGTGGTGTGTTAGTTTCTTTCTTCTTTCTTTCTTTCAGAGGTGCTCTTGTGTATGTTGATGTATGTATGTATTATATACGAGTGCTTGTGTGGAGGTGGTGTGGCTGTTTGTGTTTCCTGCAATACATCTCCATACTCACCATGCACAATACTTTCATGGACAGCATACTCCACTTTGTGTCCACACGTCCACATACATCCACACACATCCACACACATCCACACACGTACGCAGTATGGCGCAACAACTGGGGCTTGGCACCCAATGGCATACTCGACCAACCACTGTATGGATTTGGTGGCGGCATTCCAGAACAAGTCCCTGTTGAACAACGCTGGCTCAAAACAGAATACCAAACCCTGAGACGCCTGCCCAAAACCAACGCCATATTGTTCACTGTGCGTACGTTTGTGGAGCCCCTGTCGAGTGTGCCACCAGTGGCGCGGCAGGTGCTGGCGGAGAGCGTGCGGGGCATGTCGAGTGCGATGCTGGAGTACAAGGGGATTGCCAATGCGGGCAAGGGTGGGGAGGAGGATGAGGCGGAGGAACTGCTGCGTGTGTTGGGTGTGTAGGTGTTGTGTATATTGTGTTGTGTATATTGTGTTGTGTATATTGTATTGCTTTGTTGAAGGTATTTTGTACTTGCGCATTTCATTAATGCTGCTGTATGTGCTGTATGTGCTATGTTTCATGTAGGTCCATTTCGTGTAGGTCATGTGTAAAGTAGGCACCGTGTGATTGATTGTTTTTCTAATATCCGATCATGATGAGCATTGAGTTTGATTATCAGTCAGGAGTATTGTCGTATGCCTGTTGCATGCAGGCAAGTGAGGTCGTGCAACAGCCCATGCCATGCTCTCATCAGGGTATGCTGTCTGAACTGCGTTGTAATCATCAGTACCCTTGATTGTACAAACAGTGAACACACACAGGCAATCGCTAACAACACATGAGACGCATTCCCCATGTTTATGGATGGTGGAGCTTGATCACAACACACCCACACAACCCTCGCCAATTTGCATCCACCACCACTGCCGTGACCCAGGCATTCCGTGCCCATCTCCTACAAAACACCATTGGCATATGCCCACATCAACTACCCACACTCTCCCCTGACAATCTTGCCACCATACTTGCCACCCGCATGCATGATTCCATGTCATCCACAAGAGATGTGCTACGCATGCTGCGTGCTCTGACTGTGTTGCAGGGGCGTGCATGGTCCCCCTACACTCCTGTGCTCATGGATGCTGCTCTTGGGTATGTATGTGAATTAGTGATTAGTTGACGGTGATGCTGGCTGCCGTTGTGCTCTATGGTGTGGTTGTGCTCTATGGTGTCATGTCCCACATATCATGGGAATTGCACCATTGTAACCTTCCCACACACACCATGCAATCCCATCACCTCTACACACAGGCTCCTCCACCAACTGTATACGCACCAACATCGAAACCCATCCACCGTCACACCCAGTGACATAGCACAAGCTCTACACCACCTGCACCAGCTGCGATGCACACCAATGCATCACTGTCACACATCAGACCCAGCCGTGTCAGACACACCATTGTATCCAGCACACCCATCACCATCATCATGCCGTATGTCAGACAGCACCCCCCCCCACTCTAATGTGTCAACCATGATCCACACAGCCCTTGTTACCCATCCATATAATGATTTGGATATGGTCCACACAGCACGTCTGCTGCATGCGTGCTTCATATTGCGGGTGCCTCTTGATGTGGATGATGTGGTGATGATGCTATGGCAACAACAACAACAACAACAGCAGCAGCAGCACATGGGGGCTGTCCCCATGCAGCTTGGCACAACGCCATATGGTCTACAGCACCCACACAGCACACAACAACAACAGCAGCAACGGCACAGCAAGGCAGCTGCATCTATCATGCGCTCCCTTGCCGGCATGTATGCAACCAACCCGTATGCGCTCCACATACTCCACCCATGGTGCATGTGGTTGATCGAGGAATGTAGCAACCATGCACATACGTGTACCAGTGGTGCAGCACAGCACAGCATGCTTGTTGCTCAGTATGTATGGGAGTATGGGTGTCCATCAGCACCATCATTGTTTCCTAGAGAGGTGGTAAATGCCATGCAGGACCGTGTGTCTTGGATGTATACACAAGGGGGTACCCAGCATGTATCGGGTGGTGGTGTACACAGCACACAACAGCGTCATGTGCACACAACACAGCAGCACATACCCCCATCATTACAAATGCAAGCGCAGGTGGCGGCACGATTGTGGTCATTGCCATGTGTAGATAGTGTTGAACAGGAGGTGTTGGTGCACCCTGCTGTGTCACCAGTGGATATTGTGTGTCATCATCATGCGTCTACAGTGATGCCGTATCCAGATGATATCGATAGCAAGACCAACAAGACCAGCAGTGACAGTATCAGAGGTGATTGTTTGGTACAAGCCAAGCAGCACCAGCCCAAACACAGCCAGCCATCACACAAGCACACGGTCATTGTGGAGGTTGATGGTGCATTGCACTTCTTCCTCAACGCACCTCAGGTGCCCAATGGACCCACTGTACTCAAGCGGTGGTTGTTGCACGCTGGGTTGTTGGGGTACACTGGGTATAGGGGACGTGTGGTGTCCCTGCAGAGTGCAGCATGGCATGCTTGTGGGGGTAATGTGGTGCAGGAAACCGAATTGTTGACGGAGTTGTTGTTGCGTCAAGGGGAGGACGGGTTAGTGTATTGGTTATAGCTTTCATCGTTCATTTACATCGTAAATTTCATATAACTTGTACTCATGTAATACGTGCTATTATTGCTATGTAATTCATGCGTTTGAGACGCAATTGTAGTAACAACAGATGATGTGATGCATTGTGTATGAATGTGGACTACAGGCACGTGTGTTGCTGCGTGTGTACCCCATATTACAACAGCTTACTCACAACCACACCCTTCATCCACAGCATTTCGGCTGTGGAGACGTCCCAGGTCTGCCTATGCAGCAGCAGGGCACTCCATCGCCCAAATGCCAGTCCACTACACCCCCAGTCCACTACACCGCCTGCTTGCTACCCACTACACCACCCCTCCAGCCCATGATTCCTTTAGAGACCAAGGCCCCCATCAATCCACCCATCAAATTACGCGCCTCATCAACCCCATCCACCTTGCCTACGGCCCCCCTACCCTCCACGACCTGGCTGCGCTGCAACAACGCCTCGAGCAGCAGCCCCACAGCTTGTCTACCCTTGATCTCACACGGGTGTTTGTATTCTCGACACAGCCTGTGTACCTGCAGCAAGCAGAGCAAGAGGCAAAAAGGAGGCTTGATGCATTTCCTGCTGATCGTTATGAAAACAGGGGCGGCAATAAAAGCAGGAATAGTATAAAAAAGGACCATAGAGGGGACCATAGTATCAAAAGGAAAAGCAATACTTTCAGGAGTCACACCAGGGAAGACACGAGTGCCCATGATGGCTGGTCCATACAGCAGAACAACACACAGGCACCCCACAAGGATGACCACAACTATGCATGGATGCACAGCATCGACAAAGACATTGACCATCCGCTTGACCATGCTCATGAGGACCATCACTCAGACACTCCCCACCACTCCGACACCCCCCAGCCAACATCCCCCTCCTCCTCCCCTGCACCCATCACCAACCCAAAGGACGCCCGCATGTTGCGGACCCTGCTTCACACCCTTGTCCAAAGCAGCCCCGTTGAAAAACCACTCAAGCACGCACCGTCCATCAACATATTCCTCCAACACGCCACCCTGGCAAGTAGCATGCATGGCGATGCTTCCTTGGCATGTCGTCTGCTCACTGCTTGGCACCGCCTCAAAATCCTCCCCCCCATGCATGATGCCACTGGCATCACACTACACATGATGACGGTGCTGCGACGACGTGCCACTGCATGGACGTGGCAAAAGCACGGGTATTTAGCAACGCCACCTGGTCCACATGCGCTCGCATGGGGCCTGCATGCGCTTGCTGGGCTCAGCATGCGTCAAAACAAGGGCACTGTGCAGCGTATATGCCTGCATTTGCAAGAACTCGGTACACAGGGTGCATGGAAGCACAATGCATCGCTCCCTGCTGCACTCCTCACATGGCTCGCATTTCAAAAACACAAACCCCCAGCATGCCTCGATCTCGCGCAGCTGCTTGATGATTTCATACGCGCACAGCCGGGCATACTGCCGTCGGTGCAGGTGCTGCGAAGTCTGGCAGTCATGGCACAGGAAAAGGATTGGAACCCGCCCCCGTTTTCACTGGGGGCAGAGGTTGGGGAGACATTGACACCGCATGTGCGTGCGCTGGCAGCACGTGTGGCAATGGGGGTGCAGGAGCTGGAACCCACGGCTATTATGGTGGTGCTGTGGGCATTTGCAATACTGCAGCCGTGGTTACATAGCTGGACATTGCTGCACCCCACAGTGGAACGGTACATGGTACCATAGTATGGTGTATGTACATGTTGTTGTTCACTTGGTTACCACAACATACCACCGCAACACACATCCTCACAGTCTCCTGGAGCGGTTGTATGGGTGTCAGTTTCTAGAGCCCGAGCACATTACCCTCCTGCATGTTTCCACCATCATGCACAGCCTCGCACTGTTGAGGTTTGCTCCTCCCTTGAGCAACACCGTCACCATGCTTACACGCATGCTTCATTGCCACCCACTGGAATCCTCAACCGACCCCGGCCTGCTACGTCGCCTTTTTCGTGCATGTCACCAACTGCAGGTCCCCCTGCATGTTGCCGACACAGCCACACTGCTCATGTGGGTGGCTGCATGGAGTAGCAGTGGTAGTACTGGGAGCACCAGGAGAAACATACAAGAAACGGCCGCCACGGCTGCATATGCGTGTGCGAGTATGCATGCAGACGACCTGGAAGCGCTGATGACACTCCATCCTCATTTGCAGGCAGTCGTGCGTGTGTATGACACCGACAGTCGTGGTGGTCGCTGCATGTACAATGTCACAGACGCACATCGCCTGGTACAAGCCCATTATTTAACCGCAACGCTCCCCACCATGCCTGGCTTGCTGGGGCCAGCACTGCTCGGCGCATGTGAAGAGGCGAGTTTGTCCAACGCAGACACATGCAACAGCGGTATGCGACAACAAGTCCCTGCACAGGAGCTTGCCCATGCTGCACACCTCCTCGGCTGGTTTGAGGCAATTCATCTGCAGTATGTGGTGTTACCAGGTGTACCTGCGGTGGACGTGCTGGGGGTGTTGCCGGATGGGCAGGAGGTGGTATTGGACATGGTGCTCCCCCACATGTGCTTTGCCAACCAACCAAGACGGGTCATGGGGGAGCGTGCGCTGATGCACCTGTTGCTCGCCACTCGTGTGGGGCATGTGGTGCCAGTGATGTATGTGGACTGGGCGCAGGTGGGGGGGGATTTGGGGGCCAAGGTGGAACTGTTGCGCACGTTGCTGCTGGGACACGAGCGCGTCGTGGAGATGCTTGCCGCCAACAAGTTGATGATTTGATACCTCTTCTTTTTCCATTTGTTTGGAGTATTTGTCTATTGATTCTTGAGGGTGTTGTGGAACAGAGCTCATTGTTGTTGCAATCAATAAAGAGAGATTGGGCAAAAAATATTGCAAATGCAACAAAACACACGCTTGCTATGCATAGTACAGCGTAGTCAAGTCGGACGTCAAATACTTGGCGCGCCCGATGGCCCGCGCACCAAACAGCAGCCCCAGGCTGATCCCAAGCACCCACCCTGCCGTGACATCGGCTGGGGAATGGTAATTGGACATGACCCGCGAGCACCCCATAAACCATGCATAGCAAAACACTGCCACCAAGTAGACCAACGAGATGGTGTGCAGCAAATCCCACAAGAAATACTCGAATCGGTTGTGAAAGCGGAATACACGTGCCCTGGGTTGCGCATACAGGCCATAGAGCATGTGCACGATGATGTAGATCATCACCGCGGTCGCAGTGGCAGCGTGGCCACTTGGGAAGGCCTCCCGTGCATCGTTGAGGGAGCCCTGATCTGTGTTGCTGCATACCACGCCTGCTGCGCTGTATGTCACATTGTTGGTGTTGAGCGGCTGGCACGTGGATAGGAATGTAGGGCGCGGGTAGCCCACGAGAGGCTTGGTCAGCTGTGTCGTATGGGTTGGTTGGTATGTGTGTATACAACACAATGGTGTACACGTACGACATTCATACCTCCACCATAAAAATCGAGAATACTTGGCAGTAGAGGCCATGGAGTACAAAGTGGAGGTAACGCCCAGCGCACATGGTCCATGACACCTTGGCGCGCCGTGTGACACCGAGTTCAATGATACCCACACCACCAAGCAGAAGGATGTACGGCACGATGATGACCACCACAAAGGGCACATTTGCAGTTTTGTTTTTTTGATAACTGTGGGTGGGTGGTGGCCATTGGGTATCTGGGTGTGTATTGATGTACCTGCATTGTGTACGTACCTTAATGTTGCGTCATAGACTTGGATAGTCCTGGTGGTGGGGGTAGTCAGCTCCATGAGGAGGATTAATCCCACAGCAAAACACACCGCAAAGAGAAAATCCGACCACGACTGCATTGCCAACACGGCGCATGTGCTTTTCCACCATCGTCTCGGTCCTTTGGGATCCTCGGATCCTCCTTTCTCCACGTCTTTTCCAACCGCGACATCAACCGCCGGTCCGTTCATCAATGGAGCTGCCAAGGGTGCTGCCAGTAATAAGGGTGTATTCTAGTGTCTTCTAGTGTCCAGTATGGTCGTATTCTTCTGGTGCTGTTGGTTTTTGTTTGTCTAAAACAACAACAAGTACACACAACGTCCAACTAGTTTCATCAGCCAACTTCACTCACTCACTCACATCTCATGCATTGTTAAACATATTAAACATATTTTGTGCCCACCGCACATTGTTGGTGACCGAGTCTGTGGAGTGGCCAATAGCGTCAGCCACACCATCAAGCCCAGTGGCCTCAAGTGCCTTGTCTTGTACGACAGGCGCTACAAAGTTGCCAAAGGCATCTTTCACAAAGTGCGCCCCCACCTGCTGCACACCCATCATTGCTGCCAAAATAACTGTCCAATCCATACCCGGTGCCACGTCGATCATCATTTCAGAACCACCACCTAATGTGGCAGTCATGATGAGCGCCTTGACACTCTTTTGCACAAAGGCTACCTGCTCATTGCGCTTGTTCATAAACTGCATGGTGCGCCCACTCATATCGGCCACAACTTCTAGCTCTCTCTCCCCATCGGCCCCCTTGCACACCTCAAGGTTGTGTCGCAGTGACATGGTTTTCAGACGGGATTCCTTGGCCACCGAAAAGTAAATCTCACGATTGTCCCGTGACTGGACAAATTGGCGCCCATGCTTGGACAGCATCTTGGGCTTGATCTAGTTGGTGGGTGAGGGTGAGGGTGAGGGTGAGGGTGGATGAGCGTGGATGGTAGATTGGCACGCACCTTGAAGCCTGGCATGCCACGGTACCCCTCGACGGTGCACAGAGATTCCCATTCCTGTTTTGGACCGGTGTTGCCCACTCCAAGAGGGTCTAGTGCCTGCGTATGGAATGCAGCTGGTTGTGTGAGCGGGTAATCACAACCCATGTGTTTTCATGCCACGCACGTCGTACGGGTTTTTGCCCTGGTGCCAAGAGTTGCACACAAGATGACCATCTTCTGAAAAGATGCGAAAGTCATCGTTTGACATGTGTGCCTTTTTGAAGATGAAACGCACGGGCTTGTCACTGTGTGCATGAGTGTAGTAAGATGACGCTCTTTTTGGGGGTCAACCATCTCACAGCCATGACAACAACCATAACAACCACGACACACCTGTATTGGCGTCCAAACTCGAGGTTCTGTGCAGGAAAAAGCGATTGAAGGGCATGTTAATGGCAACCTTTTGGGCCAGAGACTCAGTCGCGGCATACCGTTCCGGGTTGTTGAGTAGTTAAACTGGCATACGGAGGGCCAGCTGCAATCTCGATCGCGGAATGGGGGTCGCTGAGCTTTTGTAAATCGCCCATCTTGGGATTCGGAAGGTGGTGGAGCGAAAAACGTGTAAGCAAGAGAGAATGAGAAAATAGGCTGCTGCAAATAGGATCCTAGGGAAACAATGGAGTACTCAAGTACTGTACAATATTACATGATATTCTGAAGAATAGCTGAGAAAAACACACACACACACACAAGATCACCACAATGGCACCCAAAACCAATAGCAAGTGGGATTTGGAGGAGCTCTCTGCCAAGGTGGTGGAGACTGGCAAAACCGTGCTGCTGTATGGTTGGGTTCCCTTCATCATTGCTTTGGGAGTGGCCACCACAGAGCCACGACCCACCCTTGCACAGCTTCTTGGTCCATTTTGAATTGATTTCATAGTTGAGGTTGAGGCAGGTAACACACGAACGAATAGACACACCTACTGTTGCAGTTGCATTTACCATCACCAACAGCCAGTAACTAGTTACAGCATTCCACACACGCGTGACCATCATCCAAACTGTACAATACAAAATTGCGTAGGGGCTCCCCCTTGCCGCCCACTGCTTTGATCAATTCGTTGGCCAGCAGCCCGCCCAGCACCGCATTCACAGCAGGCAGCTCCTCTCCCGCAGTCACATACTCTTTCAATAGCTGTACGCTCCGTGTTGTCAATGCAGGTGGTGCATCCTTGAGCAGTGCTTGCAGTGCTTGCGCCAACACGGGCACCTCCTGCTCCTCTGCTGCCCGGTTGTGTTGCACTTGAAATGTGTACAATGCTGTGGACGAGACGGACCGAATCAGACAATGTACCCTCAAGTACACATCCATAATAAGCATCATCATACCATGTAGCACAAAGACCAAGGGGTGTATGCGCTTGAGGCTGCGTCCTGATGCAGGCACCGCACCAGCTGCTTGTATTGCTGCCTCCATGGTGGCAAACTGCACGTGCTGCACGCCACGACCCTCGTGTGATTTGTCCTGGGGTGGATGGTGTGTGAAAGTGTGCTGCTGTACAAGCCCCCTCATCATCAAACCCACACCCACCGTTGCGGTAAAGCTGTGTGCATCACCCAAGTCTTGGAAAAACCACGATACAGTGCCTCGACATGACGCCACAAACACCTTGACACCCTTGGCACGCATGTCGGTTGCCCATGTCACAGCATCTCGCAGGTCTGTGGTTGCTGATACCACGAGCAACGCTGCATGATATGTATCTCCCTCTGTATCTCCTTGTTGCAATGATGCAACCTGCACCAGGGGGTTCATCTCCTGGAGCTCTGCTGCCATGGCCTGTGCAATGGTGTACGGTGCCGCATCTGCCGCATCTGCGCCTAGTAAAAAGTTGGTCGTAGGGTGGGGCTGCGCTGCGTCGTGCTGCAATGTGACAGAGCCAACACCAGCGAGGACTATGTTTTTGGCTACTTCTGCTGCAAGGCCTGTACAGTTGATGATCAGCAGGCGGGCTTCATTCAGCCTGATGGTCAAGTGAGGTGTGTTGCTATTGGGCCCAACCTCAACGCACATTGTTTGGCATACCGTTTCTGTACTTCTACTCCCCAGACTCGTAGCTGGCGATCATAGACTGCTTGCTGATCATCTGTAAGTTGGGGCATCTGTTGTTGATTGGTATACTTGGGTACACCTGGGATGGTTGATGTTGTTATGCTGTACAGGGGAGTTGCTGTGGTCTTCTTTTTCAGTGAAGCTTTATTATGTGCAATTGATAGCATGATATAATAGCACTATGTTCACATCCTGCTAGGGTGTCAGCCAGTGTGCATCAGCCAGTGTGCATCCAGCCCTGTGCATCCAGCCCTGTGCATCCACCTCTGTGTATCCACCATCAACAAAATGCAATCATCACAAACATCATCAATAATCAGCACGCTTGTTCGCAAACCGTCCAACCTCTTTGCGTCCTTGCAGAGCAGTAGCATTGCACAAGCCAAACACACCACAACACCTTCCATTCAAGTGGCCATATTTGACCCATCATTACCCACCCCCGAGGGCTGTGAGCATGACAAGCTCCTCGCCTTTTACCCAACCAGCACCCCCATCAACAGACAAGTGTCCATCATTGGCTTGTGGATTGCCCTCAATGAGTTTTCATCCAGCTTTGATGGTGGTGCTGCGGGCACTCTGTCGGGCGTGTATGCAATCGAAACTGCACAGCGCCATTGGGTGGGCATGCCATTGCTGCATGACCAGCCCCATGGTATCACGCTACTCCTGCTCGCTCCAACAGCACTCGCTATGACAATTGATTCGCTGAAAGCATGGTTGAGGCGCCTGCATCACGCCCTGCGCATTACCAGTGCCATGGCATCCCCGCCTGATCAGATACACGCACGCTTTCAAGCCGTCTTGGATCATGTGGCAGTCCATGTACCCCTACCATCCGCCGCACACCCAACCCTGCCTGATGCTGTGCCCCTGGTGCATCCCACCACCAAGACGGCATTGAGCGTACAATGCCTCGCAGACAGCTTGTTGTTACACAGCATTGGTGGGTTGTGTCCTGTGCAGCACGTACTGCTTGGGTATGGGCCATACTTGCTATATAGTAGCATGGGGAGAGAAGACACAGCGGCGATGTGTGGATGTTTGATGGGGGCCCTTATGGGGGCCCTGGTGGGGGGGGGACGGTCCTTGACGGGGGGGACGTCTGGCAGTGGATCTCCAACAAGTGGCAGTGCTGCTGGGTATGCTGGGTTGTATTGTTGTGGATGTATATTTTTACATATATATATTGACTTCTCATGATATATTGACAACAAACCTGCACTGTATGCTGTATACACTCACATAGAGAAGTGCATAATTTGTACAATATCAAATACAGTACATCTCAAGTATCATACATCCCTCGCATCCCATGCACAGTGCAAGCATGTTGAGTGCACATAGTTGGCATCATGCACCAAGTGGGTTTGTACAGCTGGTGCGCCCAGAGGGGCAGCGACAAAATTATCCCCTTGTGCACTTGCATGATGGTGCCCGGTAGGTGGTGGGTGCAGGTGCTGCATGTGAGGATGTTGTCCGTGTGTGCCCACACACACATACACATACACCATGAACGATGAAACACACCATATGCTTTAGCATTCCTTACCCTTTCATTTCCCTCTCTCTCCGCATATCCCCACCAAGGTCATCACTCTCCATCCCAACTCTCCATCCCCATCCCAGGCATCGCCTCGTGCCGTTTCGGCTCAACCAGCTGCTCGTGCTGTTGCTCTTCCCAGGTGGCAATGAAGTTGTGGATGAAATAGCAGCAGGGGTGGTGGCAGCTATGCAGCACATGATGAGCAGCGTGGAGCGTTTGTTGGAAGAGGAGCGATTGGGGGATTGGCATAACAAGGGTTTTCGGTGCGTTGTTGGGGTGTTGTTGTGTTGTGCATTGTGGTGTTGTATATTTCACATATTGTATATTTCATGTGGGTAAATGGCTGTAGGTATGTCATGTATAGGTGCAGGGGGGTTGTGTTGTCTGTTGGATGCAAGCCACAAACATCTACATACGCAATACCTTACACACACACAGTACACACATACACACACCACCCCAGGTATATGTATTATGATGAGGCGCTGAATGCAGTCAAGGGCACCCCCACATCAGTCAAAACACTGTCAAAGGACACACAAGCACTCACTGTCAGCGCAATTCGTGATGCACATCATGTTGCTGAGCAATGGCAGACAGGGGTATCGACAGAAATGGTGCGTCGGAAGAAAAGCGGAGGGGCAGATTTGAGGGGGTTTATTGCTGTGCCATGCTGGGTGTGTCACGAGGAAAGACTGCTTTTTGTGAATGGGATAGGTTGATCCATGCACCATGCTTCCCAAAACGCCCACCAACCATTATATGGCAACACAAACACATTGACAAATACACACAGGAGTTGTACATGCAAGCTTCCAGTGGTGCATGGGTGGGTGTGCAACAAAGGGGCCCTCGCCGATTGTGTTGGTCCACTGAGCAACGTGCTGATGCCAATGTGCCTGATATGGCCAAACTTGTATGTGTAGTTTTTCCTATATGTATATGATTGATACAAATATGATATTGCAGACGCCATGCACATAGAATGCACCACATCACCACAGGTTGATGAGTTGGCAGCAAAGCAGTGTCCACTGATGCTGGGCTTGACTGGGTGACGATGACTGTGTGTATTGATTGCTCTCTGATGATTTAGTTTATTTGTACAACCAAATTTGTCGTGAACCAAATGTACTTGGCACGACATAGAACACAATTGTAAGCACGCAGAAAGAGCACGTACACCAGCACATAAGATCCATGTTGTACAATCACACTCTGCGTTTCACACCGCCAAGATGCCAAGCAGCTTCACACAATGCGCCCTTAAAAGACACACACCACGCCATAAAACAGATTTTAGATGACAGGATCCCCCCCTTTCAACGGAAATTGTTTGTCATGGGATTGGGCTACACAGGTGTTGTCACGAAACAGCTCTGTTGTACTCTGCTGACTTGATCCACTCAACACCGTTCCCACACAGGTGTTGCAGCTGCACGCTACCTACAACACCTGGACTGGCACGTGGCTGGAACCTGCAGACGCCCACAAGATGTTGACATGCTGCGATCACAGGGCATCGAAGCATATGAATATGACACCGAGCTCCACGACTCCTTTTCGTACGTGGAAAGACCATCTATCATGTATCACACTCGAGCAATACACATCTCTCACAACATGCCCCTCTCACAGCAGTGCGTGCTCACAGGCGCTGTCTGCATGTCCATATCTCCTCGTCACTGTTCCCCCAACAGCAGATGGCATCGACCCCGTGCTTGCTGCCCATGGTGACCTCCTGGCTGGCCACTTGTCCACACAGCTACGATGGCTCGGGTATTTAAGTAGTACAAGCGTCTACGGTGATCACGGTGGCCGTGTGGTGGATGAACGCAGCCCATGCACACCCGAGCATGGCAGCAAGGGATGGGCACGATTGCGCGCTGAACAGCAGTGGCAGGCGCTGCATGCACATCATCACATGCCTGTACACACCTTTCGCCTTGGTGGCATATACGGACCAGCGCGCAGTGCACTAGATGCCGTGATGATGCAGCAGCAGCAGCAGCAACAATCGGCATCTGGGCCCTCCAAGGCAAGGAGGGCCCGGCAGCGCTACACTGCTCGTGTGCATGTGGGTGATATTTGCCGTGTGCTTGCTACCAGCATGGCACACCCTGCTGCGGGAGAGGTGTACAATGTGGTGGATGATGATCCAGCGAGTCGGGGTGTGGTGATGGATTTTGCGCGGGGGCTGTTGGGGGTGGAGGATGATCGCTTGGGGATACGTGCGACACTGGCACGCGCTGCTGCTGCCAAGGGGGGGGTGGATGGTGTGGTGGAGGATGGTGTGGTGGAGGATGGTAGCACAGGGAATGATGCGCAGACCAATCGCACCCTGCCGGAAAAGCGGGTAAGCAATGCCAAGCTCAAAGCAGACCTGGAGGTGCAGTTGTGGTACCCTACGTATCGAGAGGGGCTTACTGCGATACATGAACAAGAACCGGAGCCATTTTTCTACGTGGGTGTGGAAGAGGAGGAGGCGGAGGCGGAGCAGCAGCGACCGTCTGCGTGGGGGACTGACGATGCTTCGTTTAGTATCGACTCTTTTTCATCAACACCATCGTTTTTTTGATGTGTATTTGTGTACCATATATCGGTTTTCTATATAGAGAACTTGTGACGATTTCATTATATGGACAAGGTGTGATCATCACGGCATGTCTGCTCCATCGAATCCCCCATCAACTGCCAGTCCTGTTGCTGCAGCCAAACTTGCGACGTACCTGCCGCCACAACCATTGCTGTTTAAAGATTTGGAGCCGTTGTCGTTGGCAATGTGCAGGCCTAAACTGCTGGCAATTAAATCGATGAGCCTGGAGCAACTGCAAGCCATGGAAGCCAAGTTGCACAAGGCATCGTAGTTTCTGTTGCGCTGCTGGGTTACTGGATTACACAAACAAACAGTATGTAACCCAACAATGTATCACGACATGTGTATATAAACAAGATGTGGTCATCTTTGTTGCTGCGTGCGCATGCGCAACACCATGCGTGGTGAAGGCACAGGAGAGGTGTTGTCAATGCGTTGGGACACGGTGCGCTGTTCAGCATTCCACTTTATACGAGTGATGGTGCGCACCCGCATCCGCTGCGTCACCCGAACAACTGGTGGTTGTGATGGCGTGACGACATCCACCACAGTTGCTGTTGGGAGCGCCTGTGTTGCAGTGGTGGTCCCTTGTTGTGCCAACACTGTCTGTGGCTGCTGCACTGCCTGCGCCGTAATGGTGGTGTCACCATGTGCCTTGGCGCTGTGGATGGTGTGACGCACATTGATGACCATGTGTGTGCAGCCAGGTATATTCACGTATAGAATACTTGCTGGTAGTGGGCATTGGTACAGAATAACCAAGAAGCATACCTGGTGCTATGGTCATCAACGTCATCATCATCATCATCATCCTCAAGTGGATGTGCCATCAATGTGCTGTTGGCATGTGATGTGAAGACCCCCTTATCATCTCCCTCTGCCAACATTCCAGAAGCCACCTGATTCACAAGCTCACCATCAGCACCATCATCACCCCGGACATCATCCCCACGCATGTGCACCCCCTGTGCCCCCCCTCTCCCTGTCACAGTAGGTGTTGTGGGTGGTGCATAACAACACGGCAACAGTGCCGCAAACAGTGGGGGACGTTGTGGCATGGGTGTTGCTGGTGTACGTGCGAGTGGGGTGTCGGCACGATACACTGCCTTGACGTTCCCCATGCTGAGTGCTTTGGAGGGACCTGGGACCTGTAGGTGGTGGTGGTGGGTCACCTCTTGGATGTGCACACCATGTGATTGCGCACCATGCATGTTCAATGCCAATGATATGTTCAATACCAGCGACACAGTACACACCATGGCATAATCACGATGCCAATCACACAGCAAACCACAGCAATAACAACAACCCCCCCCCCTGTTTTTTCACAACACTATGTTACCGTCAGTGGCACATCTGCATCTTCCTGCACCACTGCAGCAAGCTCGTTGGGTTGGGGCTGGCGGGGTGCATGAAATGAGAGGGCACGTCGACTGGTGCGAAACAAGCTGCTAAACAAGCTATGTCTCTGACTGCTGCTCCTGCTGGGGTTGCTCTTGTGACTGGGTGTGCGACTGGGTGTGCGACTGGGAATAGAGGAGGATGGCTGTGTGTCATCACTCGATGGAGTTGCGAGCACGGGTGTGGTGCATGGTGGTGGTTCCTGCATGGACATGGCACGTCCAAGGAGTGCAGCATTTTGAGATTTTTGTTGGAGCTTGCGTTGTGCTTCGAGTCGGGCCTTGCGGTCTTCTTCAGCTGCGTGGTCAAGGGCACGTGCATGCTTGACCTCATCTGATTCCAGCTTGAGACAGCATGAAAACGTCGTTGCACATCCTTCGATAACTGGTGGGGGGGTTCGTGTAGTGACAATGAGAATGGCAGCGAGGAACAGGCAAGTCAATACACGTACATCCTGCCATGTGATGGTGGTGATGGACTACCAACTAATGGACCGTGTGTATGCTGTATGTATTGTATCTGTTGTGAATCGTTGATAATCCCCGGTATATTCAAATAAGCGAGTCCAACATCGCAAAACACCACCCTCGAGCACAAAACAACACAGCCGCCACTGTGAAAATAACTTGTACCAACACCGGAGCCCCATTTCCCATCCGTTGTGTGCTCATCGTATCGTCAGCCATCATGGTGGTGCGTGGGGTTGCATTGTGGTGGTGTGCAGCCATTGTATACAGTACAGCAAAATGATGCACACCATTGTGCATACAGCCCACTCGTTGTCAACGTGATTGGTACCTGTTTGTGCATGGCATATTGTACAGTGCAGCAAAACACCACAGTAAGCACCACACAACGTGTGCATCCAACGTCGCCGGCATTTCTTGTGCACCACCTCCACAGAGCGATAAGAAGCAGAGCAACCCCATGCGGGAGATCCGTGTCTCAAAGCTGTGCCTCAACATTTGCGTCGGTGAGTCTGGTGATAGGCTGCAAAAGGCTGCAAAGGTAAGTGATTGGCGGGATCGGCAGCCGGGCGTTCTGTGTGTGGTGCATCCTGAGCATCAATCACCCAACAATACACAGGTGTTGGAACAGTTGACAGGTCAGCAACCCGTGTTTGGCAAGGCACGCTACACAGTGCGTTCATTCAGCATCCGCCGTAACGAAAAGATTTCTGTGTCGGTGACCATTCGTGGTGAAAAGGCAGTGCAACTGTTGGAGAGTGGGCTCAAGGTCAAGGAGTATGAGCTCTTGAAGCGCAACTTTTCCGACTCTGGCAACTTTGGTACGTGTGTGTGGGGGGGATGGATGTCGCACATGCCCTGTGGGCGAGCACGTGTGGTACTCTATACTCTCTGTGCATGCTGCATGATGGGATTGATTTGTACATGGCACATTTAATCACACATGACGCAATACACACAAGCGATATGAACGGTACACAGGATTTGGCATCAATGAGCACATCGACCTAGGCATCAAGTACGACCCAAGCACTGGCATCTACGGTACGTAGGGATGTTGCTTTGTTGCATACCAGAGGGATGGGGGATAACTATGGGGGGCATTATTGGGGCATTGTTGCTGATTTCCATGCAGTAGTTCCACATGTTCCATATGTTCCTGCATCTCATGCAGCTGTATCCACATTGCACTGTTTTTACTGATTACACTCGGCAGCTCTCACCCCTGACGAGCTTGTATGAGCGCAGTGCAACAGTGCTGCTCCACATGTGTGTTTTCTCAGTGGAAAAGCGTTTTTATCCTGATCCACTGCACACATGTGCAGCAACATCCTTCGATAAACCTTGTTCATAATGCTCCTTCATTTACATTCACACATCCCTTTTGTCGTGCTCTTCTTTTTCTTTCAAACCCCATTTTCTTTCATGATCCCCTTTCCTTTCATATCATTTTCTCACATACCTCCCCCCTCCCGTCAATCACCAGGTATGGACTTTTATGTGGTGTTGGAGCGCCCGGGTTTCCGAGTGTCACGTCGCCGCAATAAGCAGCAGCGTGTGGGTGTGCAGCATCGTGTGACAAAGGAGGATGCTATCAAGTGGTTTCAGACCAAGTTTGAGGGTGTTGTGTTGAACAAGCCTTCGTATCACTAGGTCAACTTTTGTAACTCTCCTTTTCTCTTTTGATCATGATTTGCATGGACATGGTTTGCAGATAATGTGTCTGCACGTGTCTTTCAATTGGCGTTGTGGGGAAAGGAGAGGGGAACAAACTCCATTATCTCCCCGTGTTGGCAAAAAGGATGTGAAAAGGATGTCTGCCAAATTGTGTGTCATACTCGATTGCATCTGCTGTCACAACACTCATGAAATCATACACTGCCAACCATCCCCTGTTCCACCCTGTGCATTATAGAACACAAATACACACGAGAATGGGTGCACCATCCCTGTTCCCCCCTCTACAACTCTCCCCCCCCCGCATCCTTGTTCTTTCCAAACCAGCCCTTTACCAAACCCCCCACTGCCTGCTGTGCGCTCTCCATGATGCCGCCCAGGGTTGTCCCCGTGCCTGCTGACTCAGCCACCTCCGCCCCCTTGTCCCCTCCCCCCTGTCTGATGCTGTCGAGCACCTGTTGCTTTTTTTCTTCAGACAGGTCATCCAGGTCAATGTCATCCAAGTCCTCATCTGGGAGGGAAAAAAGGGGGAGGGGGATATACAGGTGGGGATACACAGGTGGGGATGTAAGTTAGGATACAGGTGGGGATACAGGTGCATGTGATGTGTATGTACATAAAGAAAGGGGGGTATTTATGTATGTTGTGTATCTGCCTGTTTGCACACAGCACACCCATGCATGTTACACACTCATGCACACCATTCCCTCCATATTACCGCCCACCCACTCTACACACTCTGCAATGACATCCCCCTCCCCCCCCCCCCTTTTCCCTGTGCTTTTCCCTGAATGTACCTTCAGACAGCTCCATGTACTTCCGAATGGCCTCATCTCTCGTGTACACTTCACCACCAAGTCCCTGTGCCTTGAGTGCTGACAGGGTGCTCTGCACACCTGCTGCTTGCTCATCCAACACCTTGAATGGTGGGCCTGGTGTACGATCCTGTTGGTGATGATGATAATGATGATGATGATGATGATGATGATGATGATGATAATAATGATGATGATGATGGGATGTGGGGATGGTCGTGATGGGGAGACATGGTGGTAAGGATGACGATGAATGGTAGGAATACACGGTATACTTAGGAAACATACACTGTCATACGTAATACACGTTCATACACACGCACATGCCCAAAAACACTCACGCACAAAACCACCCCCACACAACCTTGGGGAGTGGTGGTGGCTTGTGCACGCACGCCTTACTCAACACATAACACAACCAATTTTGCAACTGAGCCCGGGTCGTCCCACCCTTGAACAAGCGCTCTGCAACATCCGTATCGTGATCACCTAGGATCAACTGTGCAGCCTTGCGAATGGTCTTGCACTCACGCCCACATTCCCCAACCTGTTCCTGCTCCACCATGACAAGCTTGGTGCCCTTTTCCACGAGGTCATACATGGCAATCCATTCACCAGAAGGGGTTGTTTGGTCAATCACACCCTCCAACAGGTCGATCAGGTGCTCCTCCTTGAGCTATTGGTGGGTGGCAGGAGGGGTGGATTAGGGGGATGTTGTTCACTATACACACGCCCATAGATGGTGGGTATGCAACCCCCACATGTACAATGGCATGTCAGTTTTGGGGGTACACCAATCACAAATGCTCATACCCGTTTGCCCCGTGTTTCCTTTTCTGATTGGTAGAGACGATACATGTGTTTGGCCATGGCTTCACATACTTGACACTTGATGTAGGGAATGTCTAGGGGTTCTGCAGGAGGTGTCTTTGTTGCTGTGAATGCCAGTGTTGCTGGCACCATCAACACCAGCAAGCAGCAAGCAAGCGTTGCACGCATGATCAAAAGGTGCGATCAACTGGTTTTGGGCCTCAGCAATGCTGGATATTTTCCTACGATACAACACTCGTTTGCTATGCTGCACTATGTACAGAAAACGGTGAGTTATGCTGGTTTTTTTTGCATACATGTACAACAATTCATCTCTGTTTTTACAAACAGCACTCCACGCAGCACACCTGCACGCTCTACAAAACAATACGATATCTGCTAGGACAGTGCACGAGAACATAACAAGCAATAGCCAGCCACACGCCACATTACATGTCGAGCAATCACACATTCCTGCTGCTGTTGCTCTTGCAACTGCTTGTATTCCTACACCTTGCCCATGGGGGCATCAAGAAACCTACCCAGCTCCCACCAGCAGAGCTCAGCGACATCAAATACATCAAATGTGACGTCTGCAAGCTGCTCGCCAAAAACGCCCACAGCACTGTGGTGCGCATGCGGCGTGACAAAGGCAAGGGCAAAAAGGTACATTACAGACAACACAACCCTTGTTCTCTCATACACCACACCTTCAATATACTGCTCCTTCCCATACACATACAAAGGCACACCACCTCTTACGAAAAAAAACCACCTGTACAACACACACAGCTGGCAGAGATGGACATTATCGAAGCAATGGAAAAGCTCACAGACCCCCTTCGTACAGAGGGACATTGGATCAGTCGCATAGACCTGCAGGAAAAGGGAAGTCGACTGGAACTCATTGACATGGGCAAGGTGCGTGTTTTGTTGTGGACGGGTGTATGTTTCTGTGTGGTGTGGGTGTATTGTGGGTGTATTGTGGGTGTATTGTGGGTGTTGTGGGTGTACGTGTACATGCAATGCTTGCTTCCCCCTCACATGCATTCCCATGCACCCCGCGCTACCACACAAAACCTCCCATCTCCTCCCCAAACTACACCACATGATACCACCCTCACAGGTGGGTGAGTGTGGTCGTGAATGCAAAACCATTGCCAAAGCAGCAGAGCAAATCCTAGGTGAGCATGATACAGACCTCGCAGAACGCCTCCTCAAGGGCAAGTCCTCCCGTGCCGACCTGCAGCAGTGGTTGTGTTTTGAGCTTAGCAATGCATGTGCATCCCCAGCACCCCCACTCGACCCCGAACGACCCAAGGGCCCCGGATTTGTGGCGATCCCTCAGGAAGAGGTGCATGTGGTCAACATGATGGGGGAGATGCGTGCCAAGGGTGTGCGAGGCAAGTTGGTGAAACCAGAGGACGTGTTGGATCGACAACCAGGTGTGTTGTTTTGGGGGGTGGGGTTGGTAGCACATGTTCTGCACGTGTGGTTGTACCGTGGAGACATGACACATCGCACCACACATGACATGCATATTTTACAGGTGATGATGAAGATGATGATGACATGTTTGGCATGATGGGTGGTGGCTTTCCTGGCATGTATGACAACATTGTTGGTGACCAAGCAGACAAGCAAGAACTGTGACGGATTTATTTTGGTGAATCAACCAAACAACTACAAAATAGTAAAATACACACCCCACATAATGCTACCAGTAACCAATAACCAACACAAACCACACAGCATCGCATGCCATGCTGCCGGTTGTCGTGCCAAACCCGCACCAAAATCACGCAAAAATCCAATACTTCAACACCCATTACACCCATTACAATCCACACAATCATTCCATGTGATATACACCTCGACAACAACCCAATGTCACAGCACCACCCACCACACCGCCCCACCACCCCAAACATATACCATCAAACCAGCATCCACACTGCGGCACTTGCAGCAAACAGCACGCCTCAGAGCAGACGCGTATTACGAAGAACAGCCAACCACGCGCTTTGTCGACACGTTCAAGAGGCAGTTTGCCGAGCAGGAGTTGCAGTCCTTGTGTGCACGCACAGGAGTAGGCCGTCCAGTGGCACAGCATCTCCAATGTGTTTGTCTGGTGGCGCTCGACGCCCAGGGGGACGTCCAGGGGTGTGTCGACGTGCGACCACCTGCGTGTCACACGGGGGTGGTGCCCAAGGGGGTCACTAATGATGACAGTGCGGGTGGGTACCTCCTCAATGTGGTGGTGCATGAAGACCATCGGCGGCAGGGGCTGGGGGCGCAGCTGGTGTGGGCGGCGAGGTCACACGCAGCACAGGCACTGGGGGCCTTGCGCATGTACACGCACGTGGATGCGCAAAACGATGGGGCGTTGAGGCTGTATGAGCGATGTGGGTTTGTGCAGTGTGAGGTGGTGGGTGGTGTGGGTGGCACGTCGGTGGGTAAGCAACTGGCACTGGTCATGGACTTGTGATGATCATCACCCTTTGTGAGGGTTGGGGGGGTATTATTTTCACTGTAGTGATGGTTGTGATTCATTTACGTTGATTGTAACGTTGTACACAAGGAGAGCAGTGCATTCAACCGCCACCATGGATGAGGAATACGATGTACGTGGTGGGTTTTGTCAACGATCAAGCACACATTCCTTTGTTGTACTGGTGTATTCCAACCTCTCTGCAGGCAATCGTGTTAGGAACAGGTCTCAAGGAATGCATCCTTTCAGGTTTGCTGTCCGTGGATGGCCTCAAGGTAGGATCTGTTGTGACCCTGCTGATGATGGGATTGGCAATGTCCCCCAACTGTTGTGTCACATCCCCTCAACACACATCCCCTCAACAGGTGCTGCACATGGATCGCAACGACTACTATGGTGGCGACTCTGCCTCCCTCAACCTCAACCAGGTGTGTAACCACAAAACTCCTACCCACACTCGTGTACCCACAATCGTACCTACACACCCACACTCGTACTACACCACCTCCAGGTCTTTGAGCGTTTCCGTCCCGGCCAGCCAGTCCCTGCATCCCTGGGCCCCAACCGCGACTATGCAGTAGACATGGTGCCCAAGTTCATCATGGCCAATGGCAAGCTGATTCGTGTGTTGCTGCACACCAAGGTGGTATCAGAGGAACGCAGCATGGTGGAGTTCAAGGGCGTACAGGGGAGCTATGTGCTCAACAGGGGGCGTGTGGAAAAGGTCCCTGCTTCTGACTATGAGGCACTGCGATCCCCACTGATGGGGTTGTTTGAAAAGCGACGTGCACGCAAGTTTTTCATGTATGTGTGTGGTTTTTTTGTGGGTGTGGTGGTGGTGGAGGTTTTGGTGTGGGTGGAAATGCCGCAGGGTATAATAGATGCATCGTCGTCATGTGCTACATTACAAATACACACACTGCATGATTTCACCACAACACACCCCCTATTTTCACCACAACACCCCCCCTATTTTCACCACAACACACCCCCTATTTTCACCACAACACACCCCTGTCTTCACCACACCCCATCCCACCACCACGCCCCAAAACACCGCAGTTATGTGCAAGACTATGAAGAGGACAACCCCGCCACCCACCAAGGCCTCGACCTGAAAAAGCTCAGCATGATGGACCTGTTCAAGTACTTTTCCTTAGAACCCTCCACCATAGAGTTTATTGGCCATGCCCTTGCCCTATATACAAACGACGCCTACCTGATGCAGCCAGCACTGCCGACTGTGTTGCGTATCAAGCTGTATCATGACAGTTTGTCACGATATGAAGGGATTACGTCACCCTACTTGTACCCCTTGTATGGACTCGGGGAGCTGCCTCAGGTGGGTGGGTGGGTGGGTGAGGGGTGATTGTTTGTGTATGTGTCCATGTGTGGTTGTGTGATTGTGTTGGATGCAGTGTTTCCATTTAAACATGGATAATAACACATTCACAATGACACAATCACATTCACAATCACAAAATCACACACACATTCCCCCCCTCCCCACATCAGGCATTTGCACGTCTCTCTGCAGTGTATGGGGGCACATACATGCTGCGCAAGAGTGATGCAACAGTGGTGTATGACGACAGTGGCAAGGCTGTGGGTGTGAGTGCAGAGGGGCAAACAGCCAAGTGCAAGTTTGTGGTTGGGGATCATCATTACTTTACTGGCAAGGTGAAACAGACAGGCAAGGTGTGTGTATAGGTGGTGTGTAGGTGGTGTGTGTACGTGGTGTGTAGGTGGTGTGTGTATGTGGTGGTGTATGGGTGGTGGTGTACTTTGCGTTTGTGTTGTTGTTGTTGTTGTTGTTGGTGGTGGTGGTGGTGGTGGTGTGCTCACCCATGCTCTCACACTGTGGTCGCCACATTGTCTTCCCACTATCCACAACCACCTCCCTAACTGCTCTCCCCCACCCTCCCCCATTACTCTCATCCCCCTCCCATCCCCCCAAACTGCACTCAACCACCACTCCCCATTACCCCACTATACCAACACACAGGTTGCACGTGCCATATGTTTGATGAATCATCCCATCCCCAACACCAGCGACAGTCATAGTGTGCAAATCATCCTACCTCAGGGGCAACTGGGGCGTAAGAGCGGTATGGGTGGGTGCGTATTTTGGGTGTGTGGGTGTGTGTGGATGTGTTTGTGGATGTGTATATGGGTGTGGGTGTGTATATTGGTGTGGGTGTATGTGTGCATATGGGTATGGGTGTAGGTGGGTGCGTATATGGGTGTGTTTGTGTATATGGGTGTGGGTGTATGTGGGTGCGTATATGGGTGTGTTTGTGGGTGGGTGTGGATGTGTATATGGGTGTGGGTGTGGGTCATGGTGGGTGTAGAGTCCCTTTTCTTCCAAGACACCTATCATGCACACACACACAAATATCGTATACATCCATCATCACACACATACATACACACACGCACACGCACACACATCCTCCCTCTCCCCCCCACAAATAAACAGATATGTACATCTTTTGCTGCTCCTATGAGCATCATGTGGTGCCCAAGGGCAAGTACATTGCATTTGTGAGCACCACTGTGGAGACCAACAACCCAGAGGTGGAGCTACAACCAGGTGAGTGACACATGAGGGTGATGATGGTGATGGTGCTGGAGATGGTGATGATGGTGATGATGGTGGTGGTGGTGAAGTGATGGTGGGTACATGATGATGAAATGATAGTGGTGGGGTTAGGGGGTGCTGCTGTTTGTGTGTGTGTGTGTGTGGTGTTTTATTATTATTTTTTAATGCATATCACCCCCACACACAACATTCCCCCCACACACATATCACCAGCCCCCACACACATCACCACCCCACCCCACACACAGGGTTGGCACTGCTGGGCCACATAGAGGAAAAGTTTATCGAGGTGGTGGATACATATGAACCTACCACAGATGGCAGTGTGGACAAGTGCTACATCAGCAAGAGTTATGATGCCACATCACACTTTGAGAGCACGATGGATGACGTGCTGGACATGTACTACAGGATAACAGGGAAAAAGTTTGATCTGAGCAAAAAAATTTGAGCTGTTGTTGGTGTTTTTGTTCAATGGTGGTGGTGGTGGTAATAACGCAGAATATCCAGACCATGTTGCAAGACTTCACAGTTTTTCTTATACTGCAAGGCTACTGTTCTTCTTCTACACGATGCTGATCTACTTCTACGCGTCATAGAGATACAAACAATTACCAATTCAATAAAGGAAACACGACACACAGAAAACAACGGCACGTACAACGCACACAACTCACTGCCACCACGACGGCCTTGGCCGCAGCGTCAAAGGCGCCCCCCCCCTGCCACGTGGCAGCAGCTGCACCACCGTCTCACTCTGTGTCGCCACAGACACAGGCATGTCCACCTGTGCATTAATCGCAGCAACAAGCCCATCATACCCATCCACGTCCACCACCTCGCCCTGTTGTGCTTTCCCCCTGTCACCCACGCCCGCAGGCAGTGGGACGGCCACCCCCGTGGTTGCTGTGGCATTGGAAAACCCCGAGAGGGCATGTTGAGGTGGTTGCAACCATGCAATTGGTAATACAGGGGCCGTGGAGAGCATGCCTGGGTCGTCCTTGGGTAGGCCAGTGTACTCGTTGTCATCTTCATCATCCTCATTGTTGACTGCTGGGCGAGGGCGTCGTGTTGTGGTGTTATTGGTGGTGTTGGTAGCAGTGGTGTTTTTCGGGCCAAAACCGTCCCCCTGGGCGCCCGTGGTGCTACAGCCACCAGCAAAACCTTCCCAGCCGGCACCGGGGGGCATGTCGCAATAGGGGTCGTCCTGAGGTGGTGTGGG
>VFQP010000514.1_pt1 | contig 72456 bp, 116 predicted proteins | sample 3512351 | NCBI WGS metagenome assembly VFQP01 (sample SAMN10412372, study PRJNA504923) | tailings metagenome | isolation source: Relicate 1 Philex TSF1 revegetated site | place: Philippines: Tuba, Benguet | collected 2017-08-29
AACACCCATCACTCCCTCCCACCCACATCACCCATGACTCCCTCCCACCCACATCACCCATCACTCCCACCCACAACACCCATCACTCCCTCCCACCCACAACACAACCCCCACCCATCTACCCAACCCCTCACACATAATCAAAGGTATGGTATGCGTGAGGCATTTTCAGTGGTAGCTGAGGAGGGCCTCCCTGCTATGTGGGGCCGTCATCGTGCAGCCCATGAGCAGCTGTGGGAGGGGCTGGGTGACCTGGGGCTGCAGGCGTATGTGGAAAAGGAAGAGGACCGCCTGGTGACTGTCAACACCATCAAGGTGGGTGTGGCTGGTGGGTGTAGTGTGTGGGGTGGATGGGTGGTGGAGTAGGTGGTGTGGCTGGTCACCTGGTTGTGGAGTGATGCTCTCAGGGATGGGTACTCTCAGTGGAGGTTACTTTCATTTCAACCCACCCACCCACAACCCACAGGTTCCTGAGGGCTGTGACTGGGCCTCGTTGCTGGGCAATGCCATGGAAAAATATAATGTGGAAATTGCAGGGGGGCTGGGTCCCACTATTGGTCAGATTTTCCGAGTGGGGCTTTTGGGTTTTAATGCCAAGCCTGCCAATGTGGAGTTGGTGCTGGCTGCATTTCGTGATGGCCTGAAAAAACAGGGGATTGCGTTGTAAGGGGTGGTGGGAGAAATCGGAAAGGGGAAAGTGGGCAGGGAAAAGTAGAAATGGAAATGCATGGTGCAAAGGGAGGAACTGGAGGACATTGTGTGGGAGAGGAGAAACAAAAGGAATGGTATTGGGAAAGGAGAAGCGAGAGGTGACTGCATTGAAGAGGGAACAATCAATTGCAGAAGTTGTTTACGAGTAATGAGTAACACGAGCGATGAGCACAAGAAATCACAGTACTGCAAACGCACACACACAGCACACAAAAGCACTGAGGAATAAGTAGCAAGGCATTAGTATTGTGGTAATGAGCAATCCCATATGCTCTAAATTTAGCATAAAAAACTAACATGAATCCCTCACTATCCCTTACTCTTTCCCATTATCCCTGTACATACTGTTTACATAGTGCTGTATATTGTCCCACTTGTGTTGTCTATACAGTGTTGTATATATATATTGCCCCCACGTGTCTTTTTTCTATAGAATCTCGCACCCTACCCACTTGCACTGCCAGCAGCACGACGCAGGTTTGCCAATTGACATGCTGTTGTGCTGTTGTTATTGCATGCACTACACCACTCTGCCACTGTTGGGATTGCTGCCCTACTAAGCAGACGGGAGAATGATTCCCATGTACAAGCACCTGCACCTGTGATGGGTATGTGTATATATAGTGTGTACATGATGGGTATGTGTATATATAGTGTGTACATATCTACCATGTTTATGGATATGTGTATGTATAGTGTGTACATATCAACCATGTTTATACACATTCTGAGTGTCTTTGTGTGGAAAAACAACCACCACCACCACCACCACCACCACATACCAAGCACCAGCTCCGCCACTCGTGCATCACTCTCTGCACTACATGGCAGTGGAATGACCACATACGGTGCATCAGGTCCATCCTGCACCACTGCCCTTACATAATACGAAGCAGGCAAACCCAGCCCTCCCTGTCCCTCTTGGTCCCCTTGCTGGTGTAGTTCAAACGTCAATACGGATGCAAGTTGAGGTATGGAAGAGAGCCAGGGTATATCCAGGTCAGCGTCAGGTGTGGATTCAATGTCAAGGGCTGCCAGGAGGCTCAGTTGGGTGTTGTAGTGTGCGCTGAGCACGATGAGCTGCTGGTATACCTGGTGTGGGGGGGGTAGGGGGGGGGGGGGGTATGAATGATGCACAATGCTGTTTGTGTGTGAGTGAGAGAGGGAGAGAGAGAGAGAGAGAGAGAGAGAGAGAATGTGTGTGTGTTGGGGGTGGGGGTGGTGGCTGTAATCGTGTGTATGGTATGTATGGTATGCATGGTATGTATGGTTGGGCTTTGTGTGTACTAAGCCTTCAGCCCCCCCCCTACAGTCACCTGTAGTGAAGGGCTGGATGTTGTGTTCACAGCCACTTGCATAGCACGCTGAAGATCAGCTGCAACAGGACCCCCCAAGAGGTTTCCAGTGAGGTTGCGAGTCATTTTAGAAGTTTCTAGCCAATAGGCAATATCCTGCAACTGTGTGAGGATGGTGTGTGAGGATGGTGTGTGAGGATGGTGTGTGAGGATGGTGTGTGAGGATGGTGTGTGAGGATGGTGTGTGAGGATGGTGTGTGAGGATGGTGTGTGAGGATGGGGTGTGAGGATGGGGTGTGAGGATGGTGTGGGAGGATGTAGTGATGAGGTGAGGGTAGTTGAGATGTGGCATGTGTAGTATACAAACCTACTTCACTGCTGTGTGCATACACCCTGCATACACCCACACACCCTGCATACACCCTGCATACACCCATACACCATGCATACATCCACACACCCTCTACACAACACTCCACCAATACCTCTTGAAACATCTCGTTGGTGATGTTGGGCACAGGGTTGCCCACCCCATATGTTCTCCACACATTCCATGCATCATACACGTTCCATATGGCAGGCAGTGTTGTATCCATACTGGGACTGAGGGTTTTCAACTCATCACTGGGGAAAAGAGAGGGGAGTAGTGAGGGGAAAAGAGGAGGGAAAAGAGGAGGGAAAAGAGAGGGGAATAGAGAGGGGCAAGGATGGATATACACATACATACATACGTACATACATACATACATACATACATATACACATGCTCTCTATGAACACACAACAATACAGCATACCCTCACCCCCCCCATGAATTCACACAATACCCTCCCATCCACACACCCCACACAATGTGGTTACACACAATACCGGAATGCTTGTGTTTCATTTGCCTTGCTCAGAAAGTCACTACTGTTAAACCATGACTCTAGTCTACGTTGGTACACTGGGCAGCGCGTGTAGGCACGAATCAGCATGTCTTCACTGTCAGGGGTGTTGTATACTGGGACAGGCTGTGGGTATACATTGAGGGGAGAGGTGAGATGACATGGTGTGATGGTGCAATGGTGTGATGGTGCAATGGTGTGATGGTGCAATGATGTAGTGCGATGGTGAGATGATATGGTGTGGTGGTGAGATGATATGGTGTGATGAACAATTCTAGACATCTGCATGTGCTAGCAATTGATAACCAGCAACACACACACACACACAACTCGCTTCACACATATCCCTCAACCCAATAGATCGTAGATAAAAATAATGGACCTGGCTGTTGGCATAGGACGAGGCCATGAGTGCTGCAGTGGCGTTCTCGGCTTGCACAATAGGTGGAAAGACCCCTGCCATAAACCCATTGGCTGACAGGATGGCACGATCAAGACCACTGCTGCGCACCCACGTGTTGTAATTGGTAAACCCTGTGGATGGTGTACCATACACGCCATACAGGGTTGCATTGGTGCTTGCCAAGCATGTCGTGTCACACGTGGCCAGGTCTATGTAGCGGCGGCGAAAGGCACTCCCTGCTGCGTTGACGGCTGCGCGACCTTGGGGGAGGAGGGTTGGGCCGCCATTTGCATCTGATTCAGTCAGGTTGGCGTCTTTACGCAAGAAGTTTCGTGCACCGTGGCGATTGATTGTGTATACAAGGACAACTTTGGACTCAGTGGTGAAGGCTAGGAGCAGCAGCAGCAGCGACATAATCCAGATCTTTAACATGTTGGTAACTGTGCGGGGTGTATTTCTGAACGGCTGTGTGATTTGATTTGGGCACTATGGTCACTATGAGCACTATGGCAATGCGCAATGTGTATTTTGGACCTTCACAATAGCTAAATATTGCAACACGGGTGCTGTCTCTTTACTGCACAAAAGGGCAAGCCCACGCCATTAGCAACCATGGATACCGTAGAGGAAACAACCATTGATAGCTTGCAAGACGTGCTATTGGAGCGTGTGTTCCAGAAGTTGAACCCAACATCGAGGCATGATTTATTTTGCATGAATGCTGTACTGTGTACGCTCTCTAATATAAAGCAAGCACATGTGTGCTGAAAATGCACTTCCATCAGCTAGCACATCACTACCACAGGGCTACTGCCAAGCTCATTTGCAAAAGATGGTGCTCCATAATAAACACATCCACCAACCTCATCACTGCTGCCACTATCAAAGAGACCAAGCAGATCCCAGGCTGTGTTTCGTGGTTGCACAACCACCCACACAATGCCATCAACACGATTACCCTGTTGCATCGCATCCCCGTATGTGATGTGGGCAGTCATATGTATGATCTGTTGGAGTCCTTCCAACCCAATCAGCTCCACAAACTCGCTGCCAACGTGGATCGCATCCTTGCTGCACCATGGGACCGCTTGTTGAGCCTCCGTATGCTCCAGGTGTGATTGGTGGGAGTGGGGATGCTGGGTCACATCGGTGTTCACCTCATCAGTATCTCCACCCTGATATACTATCTAGATACGAAGCGACTACAAGCCACAAATCTTTCTCAACCAAGTTGCTCAGCTCCCAGCACTCGAGGTGCTTCACTACAGCAATCCCTGTGGTCGCACCTCATCCCTCGTCACACTGCCATCTGCATTGATAGATCGTGGGTTGCTTACAAGCTTGGACGTGCACTTTCACTCACATGAGCTGGATTTGTATGGCACTGATTTGGCACCACTGGCATCCAGTCTGACAGAGTTGCGACTCACCAATGCCAGGGTGTGTGGATGTGGTTGGGATGTTGATGGCGATTTGTGGTTATTCGTAGTAGATTGTTATTCATGGACAAACAAGTATATGTGTGGGGGGTTGATTACATACCATCCCCAAATCAACGACGATGATCATCTTCGTCCACATCAAACCCACATCCCCACCCAAAAATTCACAGGCCTACCCTCACAATTTGGGTGCACTGACCAACCTCGACATCCTCAGCATTACCCAGCTGTCTGAATTCATTCCGATCCTCCCCCCCTTGCCTAGCAGTCTCTCTGCGCTGAAATCCCTCCACACCCTCATCATTCAGGGTGTGGCATTTGTCGATGATGGCTACCCCGAGTGTGTGCAGTCGATGAAACAGCTCACCCAATTGGTATTGCGTGGTGAATGGGGTGTGATTTCGCCGGCCCTTGAGGGGTTGAGGGAGTTGAAGGTTTTGGAGCTGTGCAGTGGCATCATGGATGTAACGGTATGTGCATGTGGTGGGTGGGGTGTTGTTGTACTGGATGTGTTGTGGTGGGTGTTCATGATGCGCAAAACAAGAGCTGTACAGCACATATGTAGTACCACCATGCACGACAATCTGCTTGATCACCACCATCACATCCCCCCCCCCCAGGCACTTGCACCATTGACGCAGTGCAACTACCTGTCTGTCCTCCTGCTGGGACGTTGCTGCTTACCTATTGTCCCTGAGCTAGTCACATCGCTGCCCCTGCATGTACTGGATTTGGCATTCAACCACATCAAGCGCCTGCCCAATGGTATCTACCTTGAATCCCTGCATGTGCTCGACCTTTCCCACAATCGTTTCACTAAGATCCCAACTGTGTTGAAGAATGCAAAGGAGCTCAGGGAGTTGTATGTGCATCATCAAGACACACACATTGCGTTGCTGGATGATGATTCGCATGCTGTGGTGGAGCAGATGTCCAAGTTGAAGAAACTTGCGTTGATCCATGATGGGGACATGCCAATCAGACTCAAGCCACCTCGGCACTTGAATACGTATTGGCTGCCCACAGAGTTTGAGATCAATGTGCAGCGGCTGCAGGCGCGTGGAGTTCTTGTGACATAGTGTATTTGGGGGGGTGCTCTGCTTTGGTTTATAAACATGGTTGATTTTTTATTTTTTAAATGCTTTTCGCTTCATATCACCCCTGCTGCATTAAGAAAAGGGTAACATTGATGTGCAAACAACAGCATGGCATGTGACACACATCAGTCGATGCAAGAGCAAATACGCGATGCTCTGGCAACATGTGATGCACAAATACAACAACTATGTAGTATAGATACTATTGACCGCGAGACAAAAGCGGTATGCGTTTGATATTGTTATGCAACTTGGCATCCACAAGTATGCACATCATCACCCACCTCAACAGCTCCTTGCAGAGCTGCAAACATCACGAGCAGACCTCCAACGATCCCTGGAGCAGCTAGCTGAGGTCAGTGAACATGAGGTCAGTGAACAAGACGTCGATGGCGCCAACATGGGTCCGCACTTGCCCACTGGTACGCACAACCACCTCCTTGCCTATACACTCCATACACCTGTTGACGTGAACCCACTACGAAACCACAGGCATGAAACTGTCGCAACGTCGTGGCAACAATGCCCGCATGCACCCGCGCAATCGCTATGCATACATGCGCCCAGACTATACTGCACTTGCACGTGACAACCCATCCCTGCAGCCATACCTCATACCCACACACATGCCTGCAGGGGATCACAGGAAGGCCATGCATGGCAGTGGTCGTGGGTGGAAAAGGGCCCGCGAGGGTGATGATGTAGTGGGCAAGGATAGTGTGGATAGCAGGTCTGGTTGTACGTTTGACTTTACCAATGCACAAGCAGCCAGAGAGTTGACCAAGGTACACTGTTGAGAGATGTTTTGTGTTTTCATCTGTGCATTTTCATGTATACACATACATACACAAATACACATACATACACGTATGCACATGCATACACGTACACACATACGCAGCAACCACACAACTTTACAGACATTGTTGCGCATTGATTTTGGGCTTGACTGGTGGATCCCGGATGGACACCTCATCCCACCCCTCCCCAATAGAGCCAACTACATACACTGGATTGAAGACCTACTAGAGCTATCCAGCCCTACGTCTGACACAGTCACCACCAACACCACCACTCCCATGGACCCTTGCAACCATCCCTATCATCAACATGCACACATCACACGCACACACACACCCGCACACACACCATCCGTCCCACCTACTCCTCATTCAAACAACAACAACAGCAACAGCAACAACAGTGATATAGTAGGATTGGATATTGGGTGTGGTACGAATCTCATCTACCCATTGCTCGGGTGTGCCATGCATCCCAAATGGCGGTTTGTTGCTGTTGACATAACCCCAGCAGCACTGCAGTGGGCTCGTCGCAATGCAGATGTAAATGATGGGGTGCTGCAGGGGCGCGTGGTGGTACGGGAGAGTGGCCAAGCACCTGCACTGGGTGCTGCACCAGGTGTGTTGTGTGGTTGGGTTGTGTGTTGTGTGTGTGGGGAGGGGTGTGAGGTGTATGTCACGTTTTATTTCTTGTCACTGTAGTGATCTGCTTGGTTTTATTATCGTGTACACCACCTTTTTCACATACACCCTGACATTCGACCACATCCCCCCCTCCACACTCCCCAATTCCACACAGACACCATTCTCCCAGCAGCAATACACCCAGGAGAGCGTTTTGCATTCACCATGTGTAATCCACCATTCTTTGAGTCAATGGAACAAGCGGGGGGCAACCCACGCACCGATTTTGCAGGTACCTTGTGGTGTGGTACACTGTTGCTTGCGCATAGGGGGCAGAGGGACAGAGGGGCTGTGCATCAAGGATGTACATAAAACCTCCACGTTCATTTTTGGTTTTTTGTTCCACTTTCTTTCCATGTTGAGTGTGAACTTGCACCATACACCCCCCCCTTTCACCAACACAAACAGGTACAGCAGAGGAGATGGTGTGGCCAGGTGGGGACTTGGGATTTGTACAGCAGATGGTGCGTGAGTCTGCTACCCTCCCACGTGGCACTGTGCATTGGTTTACAAGCCTCATAGGACGTAAAGATTCCCTGAAAAAGCTGCGCACGCAACTGTACAGTATGCAGGTGACAGCGCTGCGAACAACCGAGTTTTTCCAGGTGCGTGGTACTGGCAGTTGTGGCGGTGCACTATTGTGTACACTGCTGTTGCACCACGCAGCGTGTTGTACTCCCAGGGTCGCACTTCTCGCTGGGGCATAGCGTGGTCGTGGTCGGTGCCGGCCAGCCTCAACAACCATCCTCTAGGACGAGGAGGTCACACTAGGCATAGTTAGATACCATTTCCGTTCCTCGACCACCAACCTGGTCAGAGGTCAGCTGGAGATTTTAACATCCGACAGTTCCGCTTTTCTTGTACAATTTCATTAGCCCATTCATCCAATCGTTGCAATTCTAGTGCAATACAACAACTACGCGCCCATCACACCGTCTTTACCATACCAGCCATCGTCTAATTGAAATTACTGCAGACACTTGCGTGCCCACCTATGCCCACCCCATTAGTACCGCAGTCATCTACATAAACCGCGCATCGTAACACACAGCACCAGCAGCACCAGAGCCCATTCTCAGTACTCAAGTGGAGGTCGTGGCACGCATCAGACACTCGAGGCAACAGCGGAACCACGCGTGCCCCCTCCACGACCCTCAATCGTCCTGTAATTGCACAATTTATGGGTGGGCAGTCGTGTGACAGCAGCCACTGCCTGTGCTGTCACCAGAGTCACACCGACAGCCATGAGAACGGGGTCGCTCGAAGGCCGAGCCTGGAACGCAGTCGTACCTGGACATCTGAGCTGCACAACACCGAAACCACCACTGCAGCATCCTCATCCTCTGCACACTCATGGTACAACAGCGATCCATACACACGACGCAAGGGGGTGACGGTCAAGCCAACGCGCCTGCCCGCCACGGTGCCATGGACTGCCCATCCATCGTGGGACGCAAGACCAGAGCCTGTTCCTGCAGCACTGGTGAGCCTGACCTCCTTCAGTGTGCCAGTGCACCAAGGACGCAGGGATTTGGTGTGTGGTATAGAGTTCAGTGACAGTGGGCGACTGTTGGCGACGGCATCGGTGGGCAAACAGGTGCACGTGTACAATGTGCAGTATGAGGATGATGAGGGATGGAACTGGGATGGTGTGGAGAATGGGAGGAGGGCGCATGATTGTTTGCCGTTTGCATCCCATCGCATGCCATCCAAACTGAGCTGCTTGACATGGGCACCCGCCTCTGAGGTACTATTGTGTGGTGAAGAGGAGGAGTGTGTTTGCTTTGGCACCATGTACCAACAACACCCACACAGCATCTAGTGTCGATTGGTGATTATGATGGCGGCATCTATCAGCTTGATGTACACACTGGGCACTTTGTCACCGACATGGATGAGCACAGTGGCAGACGGTATGCTGAGGGTATTGAACAGCCCCATGTGTTGTGCTTCATGTCCACATCATCTCCCTCATCCACTACAGCATCCTGGCACTGGCGCATGCTCGTCTGCAACCATCACTGACAGCGTCTGCATCAGAAGATGGTACCGTCAAGCTGTGGCAGGCACAAAACACTAGCCACATGACAATCACCCTGCCCCGGGGGGCAGCGGCATGCAGCGTGGATTTCTCCCCCGCAGATGCACACATCCTGGGGGTTGCAGCAGCGGATACATGTGCCTATTTGTACGATATTCGTCGAGCAGATGAGCCAATGCGTGTGTTGCGGGGGCATACACGACCAGCGAGCTATGTGCGGTTTTTGGGACCAGACATGTTGGTGACTGCCGCAGTGGACGACTCGCTCGCGTTGTGGGATCTGGTTGGGGCACCCGACCAACCAGTGCAGCGGTTCATGGGGCATGCGAACAAGCGCAGCTTTGTGGGGCTGTCTGTGTGCCCATCAGAAAAGCTCCTGGCATGTGGATCGGAAAGTGGACGCGTGTATGTATATCGCACCTCATGGTCACAGCCTGTTGCCAGTGCACATTGTGCATCGCATGATGAGGGCAGCAGCAACGGGCGTGCATCGCCGTTGGATGGGGCGTTTGGGTCGCATCAGAGCCTACAGGAGGCCTCAGCGGGGGGGTTGCAGCTGCCAGTGGCGGCAGTTCCCCATTCTGTGGGGTGTGCACAGAGCTATCGCGGCGCAGGGAAGGAATTTGTGAGTGCAGTGACGTGGTGCCCAGGGCGGGGGGACAGCACCGGGGGGCCCGTGCTTGCAGCAGCCACCAGCCACGGTGCTGTGTCGGTGTTGAGCATGGTGCAGTGTGTCACCTGAATTATTTTCCTATTTCGTATTCTTTTGCAGTGTCGCCGGCGCACATTGTGCCACGTAACCTATGTTTGTTGCAGCACCACCAGATCTTGTTGTTGGCAGTACAGAAAAGTGTCTTGTGAAGATCGACACGACCGACGTTGCGGACGCACAGTGCATGTGTAAACACGCCTATCGACGTAGTACAAACGGTCCGATGCGCCAAAAAAAATCACCCGCCATCATCATGTAACGCACAATCTTTCGTCTGGGCACCGCTCACATCCTGACCGCCAAAAGAGATATCGCCGGAACATCCTATGCTCCAACAAAACTGTCCTATGCTCAAACAAAAAGGCCACCCATTTTCATCATCAACGGCTCTTTCCACAACACAAATTTATGTTTGAAAATCTGCGCGCGCCATTCTCATAACACAAACCAAACCAACCACACGGGCAATCACATCACCAACATCAACACACATCGACCCGTCGGTCTTCATCGCACACGTACAACCATGCAGCAATCACTCCTGGACCAAGCATTGAGCTTGGCGGTCTTGCAGTGCAACATCCCTGCTGTGGAGCTCCTATTGAGCTGGGGAGCCGATCCGCGAGTGGTCTTGTCGCCCAAGGTCTGTGCATGCGTGGTTGGTGAGTGTGTTGGTGAGCCCGCCCTCACAACGATCGCCGTTGCACCGCTCCCACAGGAGGCTGCAGAGCCTGAGGAAAACGAATTACTCAAGCCCGAGTATCAGACAGACGATTTCAGCATGTACACATTCAAGGTATGGCGGTCTGTGCACACCGGTGATGATCCTTTGCTGGCGGATACTTTGTGTTTGCCTCGTGTGATTTTCGCGGGCTTGCGATCGCATGGGTGTTGTTCTTGGTAATTGCGTGGCATACCGATCATGATGGTGATACTTGGTCTGTTGGTGGTTTCCAGTCTCTCACGACGTCATGGGCCGGGATCCCACCACAACGGATCCCGGCTGCTGTATCCCTCATCCTGATCCCTCACCATCTCACCACGATCCTCCCCCAGATCAAAGAATGTGAGCGCTGCGATGTGCACGACTGGACCAACTGCCCCTTTGCCCACCCTGGTGAAAAGGCACGCCGTCGTGATCCTCGAGTGTACAAGTATGCTGCCATGGCCTGCCCTGAGTTTCGCAAGGGCGTCTGCAAGCGCGGGGACGCGTGCCCCTATGCCCATGGCGTGTTCGAACTCTGGATGCACGAGGACAAGTTTCGCACCCAGTTGTGCCGTGAGGGTGCCCAGTGCACACGCCCCGTGTGCTTTTTCGCCCACTCGATCGAGCAACTCCGCCTGCCTACCACCACTGAGGCCCTCTCCTCTGCATCTTCGGATGTCAAGACCACACGCTCTCCCCTGGCATCGCCGCCCCTGGTGGCATCGCCCCCCTTGCCCGAGTGCCACAGCAGCAAGATGAGCACACTGGGTTCGTCCATCGACTTGGCATCCACTGCACCTTCTCTGTCTGCTTCCATCGATGGCCTCAGTGACACCTCTGGGGAGTGGCTCCCTGGCTCGTTGACGAGTGGCTGTTGTGGTGGTCATCAGTCATTGTTGTCTGAGGCATTGCTGGGGCTCTCTGACAGTGGCAAGGCTGCCCCCAATGCAGCCGCCCTGTTTGCCCCGTCTCCTTTGTGCAACCTGCAGCACCTTATGATGAACGCCCAGTAGTGATGACTGACGACGATACACCCTGACGATACCCCTGTGCTGACGGGACGATACGCCCATGAAAAACTTGATGATGACCAATGAAGAAGAAGACGATGACGCGTGAAATGATGACAACCAACGCAATCCTGTTGACCCCATTTCTTGTTTTGACCCTTGACGTGCGCGGTGCATAGAACCCGTGCTTCTCTTTCCATGTATCCCTTGCTGCGCTTGTTGACGGTGCTGCCTTGTTGTATGAATGATGGTGGGTGCTCGCGGGACAATTCCCGAGCTGTTATATTTTTTGACACCACCACTGCTTGAGGTTTTGATCGTGGCGATGGATTTTGTGTGTGCCGCATAGGTGCCGTGTTTATATAAAGCACACTCGTATATGGTTTTATGGTGTGTCTTTTTGGTGGGGGTATTGCCACCCCTTGTGTGTGACCATGATCGGGTGTTTTGTGTTTCTTTTTGTGTGTATGTATATACAGGAGTATTGCAGCGTGCGACACAAATATCATCATTGGTGGCGCCTTGTTGATGGCTGTGTGTGTTTTTTGCGGGCTATGTTGCGCGCTGCGCTGAAAAGAAAAAGGTTTCATTCAAAACAACAATGATGGGTAACAATATATGTATACACTAGGTGCTCAATCAATCCAACAAGCTGTTGCTGTCTGTGAGCACACTCGCAGCACGACGCACGCGCGCAGCCATCGACGCCCACTGGGCCTGAAGTGCTTGTATCTCTCGCAGCGCGCGTTTCAAGTGCACGCGCAGCTCCTCTTCCGTCATGTCCTCCACATCGTCCACCGTGATTTCATGATCAAGTGTGTTGAGCATGGCGGGCATCGGTGGTGGGGGTGTGCACGGTTGTGCGGGTGGCTGGGTGGGCGTGGACCGAGGTGGTGGTGTTGTGGTGGCCTCTGTAAACCCCAACTCTGCAAGTAATGCTGCTGCATCATCTTCAGCTGTACTTGCTGCAGTGGAGGGTGGCTGTGATGAGGAAACACGGGTTTTCAGTATGCCACACTGCGCCAAATACTCCACCGCCTTGACTGCAGCTGCGTGCCCTGCAGCTTTCTTGTTGCGGCCATAACCTTCAATGCGGTGCTCAGGTACCCTCCGGCCTGCCAAGTTGCCTGATGAGGTTGATGGAACATGATGATGTTTGTCGCCATACATCAACATTAAGCACCACCAACATTGCAAACACAACCTTCAGGAAGTTGCATCTCGCATACAAACAGTACCCCATCGGAATACACATCCACAATTGGTGGTGGGAGCTGGGGGTGTCGTTGGTAGAATTCATTGAGCAACATTTTGGAGTTTGCCATCTTTGTTTATGTTGTACGTTGTTGTGTCGTTTGTTCTGTGTAGTTAAGACAATTGTGTGCAAAGCTGAGGCAATAAGCAGTGCAAATTTAGGTGTGTGAAAGTAATCACCGTATGTTTTTGTGTTACAGTGTTTCTCAAGAAGAAATGTCACTAAACACACACGTACAAGAGAGTACAATCGGTACAATTGCACCGCACCACAGCATACACCGCACACATGGTCGCGGAACAAGCAGCAGCAGCAGCACAGCAACAAAAAGACATCGTGCGTGTACAAGACACGCATGCAAGCAACATAGCACTCCTCTCTCAAATAACAACACCTCCCCAAAAAAACGAGGCGGCACGTGTACAGCATCACATACAAAACACATCATTCACATACACACCAACACTTGATACACACCGACTGTGCATACATACACATGCGCGCTGCATCATTATCAGGATGATGAATGACCACCAGCAGATGATCACCATCACCAATGTGCAGCTACAGCTTCATGTTTATCTTTGCCAGGATACGCTTGCCATGTGGGGTGCCACGCAATGTGGGCAAAAATGGGCGAATGACGTCCACAAGCTGCATGTGCAGGTCCCCTGAGGTCACAGTGAGGGCCCGTTGCACCACATAATTGGCATAGGGATCCTGTGCAGAGGGGGGTGAATGTGTGCATGTGTGTGTTTTTGTGTGTGTGAGTGACAGAGAGAGAGTATGTGTGTATGTGTTGTGTGTACTTCCACTACCACCCTACCACATCACGTTGTGTGTCCATCCCTCCCACATCCCCAGCACATTCACACACCTGTAGCAATCGACCAAGTTCTGGAAACACAATAATCTCCTTCACAGCAGCCTCCCGCTCTTCCACTGGACCCAGTGACAAGCACTTTTCCACCACATTGCTGCTAAATTTCTGCTGTGCCAGTTCTGGGTAGTGGCCCTGCAGGTGCCGCATGACTCTGGAGGTTGATTCTGCATTGCCTAGTTCTAATACATATTGCACTACATAATTGCCAAATGGGTCCTGTGTAATTTGTTTTGTGTTTGGGGGTGGATGTGCATTATGAGGGTGCGTATATTGTGTGCGTGCAGGCATGTGTGTGTTGTCAGGGGGGTGCGTGATGTTGGTGATGACCGTGTCTATTGACAAATAACATGCACTACACATTGTGTATACATGGTATACACAGTGCAACACATCAACAGCACCATGAACCATCACCCACCACCACCCACCACCATAATATCACCTGTGTGAGCACCAGGGCATGCTGACAAATCTCCGTCACCAATGTCTGCTTTTGCGCTGTTGCTGCATAATCAATGCACCGCTGCAACACACAACACCCATGCCTATGTGTTGCAATCTCCACACAATTCGCCTGTGCTGCATCATATATAAACTGCAAATCAGCAGGGGTCAGTCTCTGCAGGCATCTCTGAATCACATGATTGCCATTCAAATCCCGGATCAGCTTGACCACCCCTTCTTTCAGCGCATCCACCACCAACGCAACCTGTTCCCGGCTGGTCAGTGTTTCAATCAATTTCTGCACTGCACGTGTGCCGTGTGTATTGAGCGCCACATTGACCAGCTCCTGCTGTTCTGCGGCACGCTGCAGCACCTGTAGGCGTTGCTCCTCTGAGCATCTGTCGAGCAGTTTTTGCACCAAGTAGTTGCCAAAGGGATCCATCATGAGGTCAACCAGGTGCTCGAGGATTTCTGGGAAGACCATGCCAATGGCGGTGGGGCCCCCTTCATCGAATTTTCGTTGCAAAAAGCGACACCCATTTTGGTCACGTGCCACTTGGAATACCTTTTGTTTGGGGTGTGTCAACAAGGGGGTGATGTATTGATAATTGTGTAGTGGGTGATGTATTCATAATTGTGTAGGGGGTGATGTTTTCATGATGGTATCCTAGTAGGTGTGTGTGCAAAAGTAACATTCCTCCATTCGCACAACAACAACACACCTGCCCGATGACCTCATCAAGAGATTGGTAGCGACAATGAAACTGATCACTGTCACCCGCCTTGTCCCCATACAACCCCGTAAACGCACCACCACCACTACCACCACCATCCCGTCGATCGCTCATGCGCCCCGTGCGCCCACCCCTGCGATCCCCCTTGTCACCCACCCCACCTCTCCCACGACGATCATCCCCACGGTGCATGCCACCCATGAACTGATTCCCATCCATCCCCATCCCACGACCACCCCCGTGGTTGAGCATCGCTGCTGCTGCAGCTGCGGCTGCTGCGGCTGCTGCTGCTTGATTGCCACCGGGAAAGAAACCGGGTGCAGCGGCGGCAAGATGGGCAGCATTGGCAGCGGCCATCTGCATGCCGGGCAAACCTGCAAAATGTGATGCTGCACCCCCTGCCCCAGGTTGCTGTTGCAACAACAATGCATGATGCTGCATTGCAGCCTGTGAGAGGGTGGTTTGTATAAACAACACAATCATGTTGGGGAAAACAATGGGATGATGTGTACCACATTCAATGGCGTTGGTACTCTTGCCACAATGTCCAAAACACCACAATACTACCTGGTATGCGGCTTGAAAGGCGGCTTGATATTCAATGCTATTTGTCAAGCCCGCACCACCAGGATGCCCTCCGGGGGTGCCGTTCACTGCCGACAATGCTGCAGCAACGGCAGCTTCCGCGTTCAACCCCGGTGATAGTGGTGGCTGTGGCCCCCCTCCTCCCAACACATCCCCAAATGGTGCAGGGGAGCGGCGGTCTGCCACTTGCAAGGATGCCAACTGGTCGAGCAATGCTTGTGAGAGCTGTGGCATCGCTGGCGTCGAGTTGGGCCGTTCGATAGACAGCCCCTCTGCAAGTGCTTGCTGTGCCGTGGCAACATAGCCCATGAGGTTGGGTGTTGAGGCACGCACGGGGGTGAGCTGCTGCCGTTGAAAGGCGGCGGCGGCGGCTGCCATGGACCCGGCCGTCGGGTCGTTGGCAGTCTGACTCACACCAACAGGCCCGTTGGCAGCTGGGTGGTTTTTCTGCTGCTGTGCTGCTTGCTGCAGGTACAACGGCAGTTCTTGGTAGAGCGTGGATGACAGCGGCTTGGGCAGGTGCTGCTGCTGGCTTGTCCCAGCCAAAGAGGCGTAAAAACGCTCATAATCAGCATCAAATCGTGGATCGAAATCTGGGCCAGGGCTCCAGCCGCGTGGGTCGCCACTAGCAGCAGCTTTCTGCCAGTCTTGCAGCTGTTGTCCAATGTCAATATGCGGTGGGGCACTAAACGCACGAGGCACGTCCCCACCTTCGTCCCCTATCAACCGTGAGACACTGCTGTCAAGGTCGTTCCAATTTGGAGAAGTAGAGAGCTGGGGTGTTGTTGGAATTTGTTGTGCATCGTTTGGTGGTGCAAACATGTATACGACGGCGTGCGGATTGCGAGCTGGTGGGTGCTCGTGAAGGGATGGTTGGTGGGTGTTTGTAATGTACAAGAGATTGTGCTTGCTACTTTTGAGAGTGTGGGAAAAGGATTTCACAGCCGGCGGGGTGCATCATCATCATGTTACCTTGGGGAGCAATGTCGGTGAAAAGCACAGCAATATGCCAGCTGTGTTGTTTTGTATCACATGTGTAACCCTGGGTGGGTTGGACCGTCTCAGAAGTTGGCACCACAGTCAGTGTGCCTGCAGCAGACACCTTGCAGCAAGACACGTTGCAAAACACTAACAACCTAGAAAACAAGCTATCAGCCTACACACTGGCAGTAGAAAGAAAAAACACTCTGTTGTGTCATGCATAAGTGGTGTGATGAGCGTCATGGATGCATCAGGCAACAATACACAGAAAAGAACAAAAATAACCAAGAACAATGTACCCATGATATAAAAATAAACAGGTTGCAATCAGCATGAGTGTGGAGACAACAACAAGTACATGATATTGTAAACAATGAACAAGCGCACCCAAAAAGGCCAATGGTGTAACAATGTATGTGAGTATGTTGGGGATGTGAGGGCATGCGAAAATGAGATGCAACATATAAGACTGGTGCATAGAAAACATATCCACTGCTCGACATGGTGATTGGTTGGTATTTGTCAATCATCCGCATGCACGCCGTTGAGATAATCAACTCCTTCACACGTCTCACTCATCATTCAACAACAACAACACACACAGTAGCGTGCACACAAAAGAACAAGCACATGTTGTTGTTATTATTAATATAACACACGCACGGGCACTCATGAATCATTGCGGTATGTACTAGTATTAGCAGTCATCATATCATCATCAGCAGCAGCAGCAACAACAACATATCATCACCAATCATCTTTGACAATGCACTACATGAGTTATGATGCAAACACGCAGCTGCTGAAGAATGGATGCATTTTGAGTGACAGTGTGGATGAGTCAGTGACAAGTACACACAGTCACTAGTGGATACCAGCACACAACAACTCAGCACATAAACAGCCTCTGGTATGTTGCATGCTGGTCAATTTGTATGATGGTGAAGCAAAACAGCTGGTCAAACTAGACAAAAACCCAGATGGTCAACATGCATGGTCAACCAAACACGCATGGTCAACAACAAAAACCTGCAGCAGTAGGGTAGGGTGTGCAATTAAACCGCTGCTGTTGCTTGGTGCAGCAACATTGTCATCTGCTAAAAGACTACTGCCAATGCTGGTGTGTCCTGTCATATCAGCTCCCATCAACATCCCTGTCATAATCATCGTCATCATCACATTGTGGGTCTTGGGCTTTTTGCTGCTGCTCACATTGCCCCTCTCAATCACTTTTCCTGTCAATCCATCCACCATCACCCTCACAATCGTCCACCCGATGTGGATGCAACATGGAGCTGATGTAAAATCTGCTGCAGGCTGCGCTGCTGATGCTGCTGCACGTGCTGCACTGCATCCCCAAAGATCCCGCTGTTACTTCTGGGAAACAGATTGCAGCTGTAGCTATGGACCATGCCACCACTTCCACCGTGTGCATGACCACCAGCAGTAGACGACAACTGGAGTCCCATGGAGTCGACAGGCGTGGAACCCCCATCTCCTTCCAATGTGGACCCTGTTCTACTCAGGGATGCCATCTCTGACATGCTGGAGGATGGGGTCGCGGCACTGGCGAGTGGTGTGGTGGGCCATGGGCAGCTCCCCCCAAGGGGTGTCCATGACGACGTATGGGCACCAGCCGAAGCAACGCCCAGGACATGGGAGTGGGTAATGCCGACTGGCAATGATGGCGTCACGGCGGGTGGGGTAGTGGGTGCAAGGGGCCCACCAGACACGATGGGGATGGGGTTGGTTGTGGTGTTGAGCACACGCGACACCAAGTCTTGTTGTTGCAGCAACACGTCTGTCGGTGTTGCATTGGTCAATGCCAGCTCCAATGGGGGTGGGGCTCGCAGCTCGTCGGTGGAGTGTGCAAAAAAGCACATGCGTCGATGGCATGCAGCACCATCACGGCACAGAAGCGTGCGAAACTTGAGGGGGTGGAGCCAGCATTCAAAAACGCCGTGGGCCCATGGGCAGGGATCCCCACGCTTGCACACACCCTTGCGGTAGTCGGGGCAGGGGATGGGCATGTAGGAACGCGTGAGCGGGTTACGGCGGTTGGCTTTTTCACCAGGGTGGGCGTATGGGCACTCTTTCCACTCGTGCACGGTGTCTTGGTATGGGCACAGCGTCACCTGGATGTTGATGGCATCATGTCAACGGCTGATTAGACAAAAAAACTAGCCAACTACATAGATGCCCAGGATGCACAACAAACAACAACATAGTGCATCGATCGCAAAAGGGAGCAACCGAAACATCGTTGAAACGACAAACGCCGTCACGTGCTGTGGCGGCAAATATGAGGTGATGCCACCAGATTGCCAGCAAACCCCGCGCACCTTATAGTGAAACATGTAAAAGTCTTCATCGTATGCATCGTGTGTATGGGGGAACGGAGTGGAGGCAGGAGGAGCAACAACCTGGGGAAAAAGCAACGGTAAGGACATGAGGTGATACACGGAACAGGACAAGGCCACGGGGCATTGATGCACACATCATGGTGTGCATTGCGAGTACCTGTGGGGTCATCACACCGTCAATTTTGCCTTGGGAGAGCGCACGATGCGACTGAGAACCCACAGTAAACTCGGTGTTTGTATTACAGCGCGCTGTGCTGCAACCTGGCAGCGTGCTGGTACACTCTCTGTACTGCGCTTCGTGGATCGTCATCTTTGACCGATCAACGGGGGAAGGACTTCGATTGGGAACCCTGACACACCGATGCTATCTGTGGGTTTTGCCACACAGGATTGGGAGACTCAGGTCATCTACGAGAAAGAAACAAGGTGGACGATTACCATGTCATAGAAATTAATTGGAATAAAAAAACAGACATGACACATGGACAGTTTTCCACAGATCCGTGGTTGGCAGTTGCTGATGTACTGTGATGCATACTTTCACGCTTTGTAGCAAGCATCTGGATCATCTGGACGAGCCTCGCTAAAGGCAGCTGCTGGCGTCTCCAACACTCCCCCCATATGATGTGGTTGCAGCTCCACACCTGTTGTTGAGGTGGAATGATGGTCAACACATCCTGTTCAGCAGCAAGCGAGGTGGGTGCAACATACCAATGCGATATCCTTCGCCCGCTTTGCCTTGCACAATGCATGTGCGAATGTAATCTGCAGCTTCTCGTCCTGGGGTGGGTATGGGGCACCATCATGTGTGTTGTGGATGTTCTGCAGCACACAATGCAGGTCCCAGTAACTTTACCCAGTAACACACCTGCTGCATAGAGTTGCTGCAGGTCTGATTGCTCTGTGACGCCTGCTGACGCCTGTGATTGTGTGTATGGTTGTATGCTGTGCTGGAGCGAGGTTTGTGTGGTGCTTGCGTATGCGGTGCACAGGGCAAGGGCACAGGATCTATGTCATATGTGTGTGGATGTGTGGGGCTGCACCACAGCATACCCTAAACTGGTCCTTGATAGCAGCATGTGCTGCGCCAATAGCCATGGTGTCGTTCTTGAATGCTGTGGGATTTGTGTGGAATATGGTTGTGAATGGCTGTGGACTTTGTTACAATCAACAAAGCAACATATAGTACTTTTATTCACTGCTCTAAGGAGTTGTCTGTACACTGAGAGTGCCTCCCGCATGGTGATGAACCCTCAACCTGGCTGTGTTTGGTTGCTTCTTTTCTGTGACCGTGTGTTGCACTGTTGTATGCACTGCTGTATACTTTGCTTGACGGTGGTGTGAGAATGATCGTTTTCTATGCACAACCTAGTAACAAAAAAAGTGATTGCACAATCACACAATCAAAATCAACCTCAAGGGCATGGCCCACCCGCCTCTCAACAAGGACAAGCACCCAGCTTGTATCCAGGTGCTGTGTGCTGACGATACACTCGTCGATGATTTCACTACCTGTAATGACTGCATACACATAGGCTATAGACGACCTGATCAAGTGCCGTGATGATAATCCCTACTTGAAGCTCTTTGGAGTGTGTAGCAAGCAATCCTGGGCACTTTTACGCTGCTTTAAAGAGGAAAAAGAACCCATACGGTATGGATGCCATCATCAATCACGTCAACACACAACCAGCTACGCACCTATTGGTGTACGCACCCACACACAGCAAGGCACACAGAGACGCTGCACGTGCTGAGAAACAACGTTTCAAAGCCACTCTAGAGCAGCGTAGGACAGAAATAGAAGAGTTTCTAGCACAACAAGAGGCACGCCGTGCAGCAGAAGAAGCAGACGACGAGGGGTGAAGGATTTGAAAGGATTGAAGTGAAGGATAACTGGTGCACAGAATTGCATAGGATATACAGTGGGTGTGCACATACAGTATCACCAAATATATATTCTGTTGATTGATGTCCACAACAGATGCTCCATCCCACCACACTGCCAATAGTGTACAGCCCACACTACACATAGATGGTCGACGTCCCCGCGTGCTGTTGGGTATGAGTGGCAGTGTTGCAGCTATCAAACTACCACAGTTGGTCGCAGCATTGACGGCATGGGCAGATGTCAGAGTGGTGGCCACCAAGTGGGCATTGCAATTTGTCTCTCAAGAAACACGAGATGGGTTGGGATGTGATGTGCTTGGTATGTGTGTTGTGAGTGTGTTGTGTGCGTGTTGTGTGTTGTGAGTGTGTTGTGAGTGTGTTGAGCATGTTGTGGACATGTTGAACAACGCAGTAGATGCATGCTCACAGATGATGTACAATAACACACATCCGCAGGGGATGAGGATGAGTGGCATGCATGGAAAGCCATTGGGGATCCGGTGTTGCACATTGACCTGCGACGATGGGCTGATTTGCTCGTGATTGCACCTCTGTCTGCAAATACGCTGGGAAAGGTTGCTGGAGGTCTGTGTGATAATCTGCTGACATGTGTGGTGCGGGCATGGGACATGCGCAAGCCCCTTTTGGTAAGTAGTGTGTTTTGGGTACACACATACAATGTGCTTGATACTGCATACTGTACATGGACATGCAGTATAGATGTCATACACACAGGTTGCACCGGCGATGAACACGCTCATGTGGGATAATCCATTTACAGCTCGGCACCTTAGTGTGCTGCAGGAACTTGGTGTTGTTGTGATTCCTCCCATCAGCAAGCAATTGGCGTGTGGGGATGTGGGATCTGGTGCTATGGAAGAGCCTGGGCGTATTGCAGACGCATGCTACCAGGCAGCTGTGCGAGTGTATGGTGTTGACGGTGTTGACCAATGACCATCATTTGTTATTTTTGTGATACAACACTAATGTTGTTTTGCAAACATTGTGAACATAAACAGCATTCTTGCAAACTCTTGAAACAAACTCTCGAAAAAGAGTTGGAGACAAGATGTCGATGATTGCAAGCGTATGCCGATTGTCGTTCAATCACAACAGAAATTAGTGCAGTAACAATGGCAGCAGTAATACCCAAGTACGATATGCGCACGCCATACGCCATAGACACACCCACGACAGTCATCGCAATCCCCCTCCTCCTCTGCACACAGGTTTGTGTATGGCTTGCGCCACACGCTTCGCAATAATGTCGCATGGGCTGATGAAAATACCATTGTCTATCCTGCGGGTCCATCACTTGTTGGTATGCTGTGTAATGGTCCTGGTCATCACATACTCTATTTCCTGCCACATCCACCCCCACCCACAGTACACAGCCTGGACACGCGCACCCAACGTTTCATACATGCGAATCCAGAGGGTCACGGCATCACCTGTTTTGCAGTCTCTACTGCACGCAAGGTGCTTGCAGTGGGGGAAGCATCTGACCGTGCCACCCTGTGCATCTATGATGTGGCCACATGCAAGGGGCGCAAGCTGCTTGTCACTGCAGAAGCAGCATCCAAGGTGTGTATGGACCTTGGGTGTGGTTGTAATGACCCATCACCTCATCATATCATTATCACATATGTCATCTTATCATCGAATATATCATCTCATCATCGCACATATAATCCACAACACACACTCTCTCTCACACACACACATATCATCCACAGGAATATGTGGCCATGTGTTTCAGTGCAGATGGGAGGGCCCTGTATTGTCAAGCAGGGGCCCCTGATTGGGTATTGGTGGTGTGGGCATGGGATAAGTCAAAGGTGTTGTGTAGTGTACGAGTGATGCCACCTGTGGATGGGAGAATCACAAGCATCAGTCACTGTGCAGGTGTGTTGGGGGGGACGGGTGGGTGTAGGTGGGTGGGTGTAGGTGGGTGGGTGTAGGTGGGTGGGTGTAAGTTGGTGGGTGTAGGTGGGTGGGTGTAGGTGGGTGGGTGTAGGTGGGTGGGTGTAGGTGTGTGTTGTATGTACTTCAATGATTTTTGTGGGGGTGTATGAGTACTAGCACTTCAACAAATGAAAAGATGGTTGGGTACACAAATAACAGCAACAAGACATACATGACACATCTCAATGTACACACATGACACATCACCATACACATGACACATCATTGCAATACAACAAACATCACCACATCATTGCAATACAACAAACATCACCACATCATTGCAATACAACAAACACCACTCAAAAACACCACACAGGGGGCCCTGCAGGTGACTTTATTGCAGTCACTGGTCAAGGTTTCCTGCGTCTCTACAAAGCGTTGACCGGTCAAACTACTGGTGCTGCTGCTGCTGGGCATCATGCGGCCCCCCACATGTTGTTTACTGCTGGTGCTGGTGCTGGTAATGGTGGTAATGGTGGCGGTGGTGGTAATGGTGTTGATGTGACAGCATTGAAGGCGGTGGGGTGTGTCTTGCCACAGAGTGTGACTGATAGTGTGACTGCACATGCATGGTTGGGTGCAAGTACACAGCTGGTATGTGTATCATGGGAGAAGGAGCATGGGGTGGGGGGAGTGGGTGGAGTAAGTGGAGGGGGTGGAGTGGGTGGGTATACACAAGCATGCACAATACACAACCATGTACACACTCTATCCACCCCCTTTTCACACAACAACATACCCACCAATAACATTCAACTCCAAAACCACACACAAAAAGGTTGTAGGCACACAGCATGGTGCCCTATGGTGGTGCGACCTGGACACCACTGACCCCTCCACATGCCAACTCACACCCGACACCAACACTCCATGCTGTGCTATGGCCCCCACCTCCCGTGGGGTGTTGGTGGCCAGGCATGGTGGGGTGGTGCACTTGTATGAACGTGATAGGGATGCGCTTCCAGGGGCCCCTCCTCTCAGTTGTACACTACGCTTTGCCCTGAATGTGGGTGGTGGTAGTTTGGGTGGCGCATTGGTTGGTGGTGGGGTTGGTGGTGGGGTGGGGGTGGATGGATACACACAGCAGCAGCAGCAGCAGCGTATTGTGGGTATTGCACTGGTTCCTAATGAAGAACGTGTTGTGGTGACAACAGAAGATAATCAAGTAGCTGCGTTTGCACTCAACACCATCATGGGGGGTGATGATGTACAGGTATGCTGTGTGTGTGTGTGTGTGTGCTGTGTGTATACTGTGTGTACATATGATGTATCATTCTTCACTCAACACCACCATTCTTCATGCACCACCACTACATCATTCTTCATGCACCGCCACCACCAACCCCACTACCACCACATCATCATTCTTCACTCATGCACCACCACCACTCCCACACCTCACTCATCACACTAGGGCCCTGATGTGTCATTCCCCCAGCAGCTTCCCACCAGCTTCCACAGTGGTGGCATCAGTGGCCTGGCTGCATGTGTGTGCAGGCCCCTGGTTGCTTCATGTGGGAGGGATTGCTCTGTGAGGGTGTGGAACACTGCGCAGAGGACAGTGGAACTGGTATGTGGCTTGGAGTGTGTGGAAATTGGTGTGTTGGGGGTGGTTATGTGTGTGTGTATGTATCTGTGTGTACGTGTTTGTGTGTGTGTATGCAAGTTTGTCAATGATGTGCATTTCATGCAACATCCCCTCCTTTTTCTTCTGCTCCTCATCTTTCTTTCCCCCTTTCCCCCCGCTCTCCCTTTTCATTCCCTTCCCCAATCATCCCTCCCTTGTCCCCACCCTTCAATGTTATATGTGTCACCCCCCCCTTGAGTGTTCAATGTTATATTTTGTTATATATCAATAGTATATGTGTCGCCCCCCCCTTCAATTTCATACGCATCAACCTCCCCCCCAACACGCAGGTCACACATCTTCCAGTGGAGCCCCTGTGCCTCGCCCTCCACCCAGCTGGCTTGCTTGCCCTTGTTGCCTTTGGGGACCGCGTCAGCTTCATGCATGTGCTACACAAGGAACTACGTACAGTACACGAAATTCAAATACGGGGGTGTCACATGGTGTGTTTTAGTCATGGTGGACACTTGGTGGCGTTGGTCAATGGTCAACATGTGTTGCTGTATGATGCCAACACGTGGGAGCATGTGGGGGTGTTGAGGTACGCAACCCTCTTCTTCTTCTTCTTTTTGCAACAACACGATATCGTGATCGGTGGTGTGGGGTGATGTTGTGGGGTGTGGGGTGTGTGCATGCTGTATGGTTGTATGTATGAAACTGCACCAACACACATTGCAATACACACACATGACAACCATACATACACATGACAATCACACACATAACAACACACACAGGGGTCACACAGGCAAAGTACGGTGTGTATTGTGGTCTGAGGATGACACACGTATATACACCACTGGGGTTGATGGTGCAGTGTATGAATGGAAACCACGCAAACAAACGTATGTATGCTGTATGTATGCTGTCTGTGCACATGTATACTGTATGTACACACGTATGCTGTATGTACACAACACGAGGGGGCACGGGGGTCCTGCACCCTATGTACACCCTATACACACACACTCGTCACACACACACACCAGGCGTGGTCGGGATTATGTCACCAAGGGTGTGGTGTACACTGCAATAGCAGCGCGGCATGATGGGAGCAGTGTGTTTGTTGCAGGAAGTGATGGGAGCCTTCGGGTATGAGGACATGTGGTCAACGTGATAGAGAGATATATGTTTGGATGTATGATGATGGTCAAACATGATAATGAGAATGGTCAAACATGATAATGAGAACGGTCAAACATCATGATGATGGTCAAACATGATGATACTAGTCAAACATGATGTCATACATACTGTTTGAAACATCACGTACTCTCACCATTTACACACACCACACACTCACCCCCCCCACACCCTACATACATACCCTGCTCTCCTCATACAACACACACACACACACACACACACATATATATATATATATATATACAAACATACACACCCAGGATCTTACAGAGGACCCCACCAGTGGCAATGTGGTAGCAACACAAGTACAAGTAACAGGAAATGCTGCTGTAACTGCACTTGCACTCCCTCATGGTGTGTGTGTGTGTGTCTGAGAGTGAGAGAGAGAGTATGTGTGTGAGAGTGTGTGTGTGAGAGAGAGAGTGGATGGGTGTGTGATGGTGGTATATATGTATGCTGATGGTGTATATGTCACGTGCATTTCTGTACACCATATCCCACACCCTCCCCCACACCCAACTACACCCACACCCTCCTTCACACCCCCTCCCCCACACCCCCACACCCACACCCACCCACACAACAACCTGCATACACCCTGTCATTCCATGCAGGAGGTCAAACGTTATTAGCAGCCACAGACAAAGGCACAGTGCGTTGCTATAGGTTGCCATTGACCACAAAGTACACAGAGGTATGGTTGTGCACACTGGGAGGAAGCATGGATACTGTGCAATGGTGCAACTATGGGTACTGTGAATACAACTATCATGTTATCATCATTGTATGTACCCGATTGTATATGTGTGTGAATGGGTGATGGATGGTCAATTGGTGTGTGTGTGATGGATAGCCAAGGGTTTGTGTTTGTTGCAAGTACCATACATGTTGCAAGTAACATACATGTCAGTATACAATGCATGCCCACTACCACAAAGCAGTGGTATGCATGCAACCATGCAAAACTGCCCATCATCCCCCCACACACCATTCATACACCCACACAATTCAATACCCCCCCACACCATAGTACCCCATGCACACACTCACTCACATTGACCACCACCAATACCCCTCTCCTCTCCTTACCAGTTGAGGGTTGCCTCAGGACCCATTACTCGAATGATCCTGAGCCATGATAGTAGTCAACTGTACGTGGCTGCTGAGGATGGTACAGTCAACGTGTTGGAGGTCAAAGATAGGGTATGTACAAGGTTGGCTGTCTATGTACAAGGTTGGCATTTTCAAATAACACACAGACCCAGCACATACCTACACATGCATGCAACATATATACCCCCACACATACACTCCCATGCACACATTTCCATACCCACTCCCCACCATGCACACACACCCAGGACCTCACAAGGACAGCAGGTCCACGTGGCACACATACAGACAATAGCTGGGGTGGGGAGGTGCTGGTAAGCAAAACAGAGTTAGAAGAACGGAGTGTACGTATGTCTGACATGGAGCAACAGGTATGTGGGGTGTGGTATGCTGTAGGTGTATGCTGTAGGTGTATGAATTATTGTTTCTACCACACAATCCTGCACCCATACCCCACACTGCCACATCCAACCCCCTCACACAGCTCAAGGAAGCAGGAAGACAAGCAGAATACGCACTACGCCTCAAGGATATGGAAGCAACACAAAAACTGAGGGAACTTCAAACAACACTCGAGGCCCAGTTGGCAGGGGCCCATGCGAAAATAGAGGGGGTGGTGCGTGAAAAAATGGCAGTGGAGATAGAATGTGAGGGGAGGCTTAAGGCTGCTGCTGATGAACACCAGGTGTGTGTTATGTGGTGTGTGTTACAATAATGATGCAATACGTGTGGTGGTGGGTGGTGTGTGGTGGGTGGTGTGGTGTGTGTGTGTACCACATCCCCTCTCCTTTCCACCACACACATCCCCTTTCGTTTCCACCTCCCACCCCCCCCTCTCATTTCCACCACACCCAGGCCAAAGTAGCCGCACTAGATGAAACATATCAAGGCAAGCTGTTGGCTGAGATGGAGCGCAGTCAACACATGGTCAACGAAAAGGAGGAACTCAATGCCAAGTATGAATTGGTGAGGGGTTGGGGGTAGTGCAGAGCGTATGAGGTGTTGGGGAAGTTGGGTGTATGTGCTGTGTGGTGTGTGTGGTGTGTATATGTGTCGAGTGGGAATGTTGTGAATCTACCACCACCACCATCAACACACCCAACTAACAGCAACAACATTATTAACATCAACAACATTAACAACAACAGGTGGGAAGCACAAACAGCAGCATTGATTGAGAGTCATGAAGCACTCAGACATGAACTACAACATCAACATCAACAACAGGTGTGATGCACATGCATTAATTCAAACCCACCATGACGTACATACATGTGTCACCCCTCTCATTTCGCATACAATCCCCTCTCATTTCCTTTTCGTATCACCGCCACGCTCCCCTCTCATTTCTCATGTCCCCCTGTCCCACCTTGCCCCACCATGCTCCCCTCTCTTTTCACCCACCCATCCACCCACCCATACAAACAAACAAATATAAATAAATAAGTAAATAAATAAATAAATAAGTAAATAAAACCACCACCAGGTATCCACCCTAGAAGCAAAGTGCAGGCAGTTGGAACAGCAGGGTATTGATGCACAAAATGAGGCACACGTGATGTTGAGACTGGTGGAGGAGGGGGCTGATGATGAAATTGAACAACTCAAACAACGGTGTGTTTTGTGTTTTTCTATTGTTCTCTGTTTGCTCTCTGTGTGTTACTGTATAATACTTTTTTTTGCGTCATGTTGCTGTACATTACTTGTTGCTGTACATTACTTGTTGCTGTACATTACTTGTTATTGTATGTTGCTGTACGTGCTGTATGTTGCTGTATGTTACTATTGGTCAGACATACACACATATTCACCCACATACACACATATTCACCCACATACACACATATTCACCCACATACACATGTACCCACAGCACGTACCCACCCAACCCTCACACACACACACAGGTATGAACACCAACTTGCATCCCAGCATGACGTGTTGCAGCGGGTCAAAGGTGAACGTGCATTGTTACATAAAACGTTGACTGGCCTGCAGCAAGAAGCAGCAGCACATGCTGATGTTGTAGCTGGGTTGAATAGAGAAAAGCAACAGCTCGCACAGGTATGGAGTGTATGAGAGAGGGTAGTCTTTTGAGGATTGTAGAGAGAGGGTGGTGTTTTAAGGAGTGTAAGAGAGAGGGTGGTGTGTTATGTGTGTTGCTCCATGTTCACACAACCCATGATATACTACACATGATGATGATGATGCACACACATGACGATGATGTCCACCACCCACCCACCCACCCACCCACCTACACACACACAGAGTGTAGCACAGTTACGAAAGGAGTTGTCAATACACAAGGAAGACATACTCGCCAAGGATGCTGCCATTGGGGATAAGGAAACAAGAATATATGACCTGAAGCTCAAGGTAGGTGTTATTTTATACCTAAACCCAAATAAAAACTTTTATTACAATAAATACCCACACACATGATGAATCAACCCCCGCCAACCATTGCCACCCCAACACACATAATGAATCAACACCCCCACTTCCCACCCCACCCCAACACACACACAGGTACAAGAACTGGAAAAGCACAGGTTTGTGTTGGAATACAAGGTCAAGGAATTGAAGGAAACAGTCGAACCACAACAGCAGAAAATAGAGGGGATGGAGCATGAAAAAAAGGTGCTATCATGGGCATGATCATGGGAGAAAATGATACCCTCAATTTTCTTTTTACGTCCCATATCGTTCCTCCTTTCTCATTTCTTCTCAATCAACTCCCCTCCACCCACTCCCCTCCACCCACTCCCCTCTACCCACTCCCCTCTCATTTGTTCTCATCCCAGGCACTTGAATCAGCCAACATGAAGCTACAACACCAATTACACGCCGCACATGAGGGCATACAAGCAGGCATGGGGAAAATAAAAGCAATTCGGGGGGACCTTGAGCAACAGAAAAAACAGGGGAGCCAACTCGCACGCATGCTCAAGTAGGTTTTTTATTAAATGAATTGTTGAAAATTGTTGTCGGTCTTGATGGCTATGTATTGATGAATGCTGCTGTGTGTTTGATGCATACACAGTGCGCATTGTGCCTCTTTCACATTCCCACACAACCATTCCCACACAACCATACACACTTGGGAATGGTTGTCCATCCCCCCCCCCATTCCCCCCTCCCCCCTCACACACACATCATAGGTCACTACGACTGGATGTACAGGAGGCAGTACATTGCAGCACAGACCCCAAGACACTCAAGGAGGTGGTGAGGAATATGGCCGTCAAACATGGGCTGGTACAGGTAAGGTGTTTGTGGGTGTTTGTGGGTGTTTGTGGGTGTTTGTGTTGTTACGTGTATGTGTCGTTGAATGTTGTACATGTCTGTGTGGTGCTGTTTGCTGTAGAGCACGCTCATTGCTGTGTACACATTGTATATACCGTCCAATATACGTCTACGTACATAATGGTTTCAGCATGTATGATGCATGTATTCACATCAACCACCACCCCACCCCACACACAGCTGCCACAAGGTGTGCAGGGAACACACTCTGACAGACCAACACCCAGAAGAAACAATAATAATAATAATAATGATAACAATACACAACAAGATGATGCTGTGAGTGGGAGGGAACAAGCGTCTGATGCTGTGAATGCTGACACAACAACAGCAGCACCAGCAGTAACAACAGCACCAGCAGCACCAGTAACAGAGGGAGGTGTTATTGGTACAACCCCAACCCTATCCACACTGCAAGCACATAATCAACGTCTTGCTCGTGAAAAGTATGTGGTGGCAAGTATGTGACGTCATTCATAACATGTGTTCATCAATACACACTGTTCATCTATACACACTTAAACTATCAATGCACACTGTTCATAAACACACACAGGCAGCAGTTGCAGGCATTCGTGAGGAAAATGGAAGCTGATGTGAGGGCAGGAGATAAAAAGGCCAAAGGTATGTAGGGTGAGGTGATGGTCTTTGATTGTGTTTGACCGGGGTTGGCTGCTGTGTTTTGACCTCGATTGACTATTGGGTTTGACTGGGGTTGACTGTGGATCTTGTGGTGGCTTGCATGGCATACACACCCCAGCGCATACACACCCTATGTTGTGCATTGTGCCATACACACCCATTGCGATACACACAGAGGGTAGGAAAACGCTTGTCAAGCAAAATGCAGCACTCATAGAAGAAGTACGCATGCTGAGGGATGCGCTTCGTGTAGCAGCAACTGCACAAGGTGGGTGTGTGGGTAGGTGGATGTATGTGTGTATGTGTGGGTGTATATGTGGGTGTATGTGTGGGGGGTGTATGTGGATAGGTAGGGTGGGTATAAGTGGGGGAGATGCTGCTGTTGTGCTGTTGACCATTGACCATGATAGTTGACCAATGCACACCCTTGATTAACTCGTATCACACACACATCTTCACATTATGTCCATGCACCATTCCTCTATACCCACATCTCCCCTCCACACCCTATCCACAGAAAACATCCCAACAGCAGGGGTTGCAGCACCCAAGGGCCCCCCACCCAAAACACTCCACCCAAGAAGGCCCACCACCCGCCTTGCACCCCATGCTGCGCTCCGTGCTGCGCTTCTGGCTGCGAGTAATCCTACTACAAGTGCACCTGCAAATGCACCTGCAAATGCACTTACCAACCCACCTGGTCCCCCACTGCCAAGTGCAATTTCACCACAAGCACAACACCCTGCCCATGATGGTGGAAACAATGTCACGCATGGTCAACACGATGGTGGAAACAATCTCACGCATGGTCAACACCAGCAGCAACACATGCACAGCAACCACAGCAGCCGCACCAACATCCCACCTTCAGTTCCCATCCACTCCCCCTCACTTTTCACCCTCTCCACCCACCCACCCAACACCCACCCACCCAACACCCACCCCTCTACCACCCAAGCTCCCACCCTGCTGGATAGTGGCACCCCCCCCTCTCCCCACGTATCCTCAGGCAGCAAAACACACAGCACCGCCCCTTCTCCCCACAGCAGCCGCCAAAACACACCCTTGCCTGTTCCAACAACCATCCTCACCTCAAGTGGGGATGCGGCACAGGTCTTGGTGGTACACACATCCTTTGTACAGCCCACTACGGTGGACTATGTACAGCCAGCCTCCTTTGTACAGCCAGCCACAGTAGATCGTGATGGGGATCAAATGATTGGTGATAATGATCAAGTGATTTGTGTTGGGGAGGGTGGTGATAGGCATGAGGCATGTGTGCAACAGGAGGGACAGCAACAACACAATGAAGAGCAACAACACAATGAAGAGCAACAAGAAATACAGCAACATAGAGAGTCACATGGACAGCAGGGTGCACATGACCAGCACCAGTATGCAGCAGCACATCACCAGCACAGTGGTGTACAGCAGGGTGTGGATGATTGGCTTGCATCACGAGTGTCTTCTGCTGCAAACAGTGTGAATAACGATACTGCTGCTACCTGTGCAATGTATATTGATACTACCACCATCTATACACTACATGATGCTGCTGCCACCTCGACATTATATAATGCTGCTGCTACGTACACGCATGATGATGGGCATGACACAGCACGTGAACACAACACACCAGTGCGTACACCATCACCATCATCACCACCAACAGCAGCAGCACAACACAGACCACCATCAGGTGGTGATGGTGTGATTGATACATGGTTGGATTCACGTGTGTCATCTGCAGCACACAGCATAGCATACAGTGATGGTGCAACACATGACAATGGTACATCACATGACAATGGTACATCACATGATACCAATTACTTGTGTTCCCACAACAGCAATGTGTCATACAACAATACACCCCTTGCTCAAGGTGTGTGTGATGAGCAAGCAGAACATCCAACACCAGATACAATAACATCACCAATACACACACCACCAGGTACAATAACAATACCAGCAGCTTGTGCAGCACCACCACCAGCATTGCCATCACTTGTTGCATCACCCAGACCAGAGGCTGGGTTGGGAAGTGATGATGACATCAGCCGGCAGTGCAGCAGTCGTGTTGTACACGGCAATGGTGTTGTGACTGCTCATGGGCATCATGCTGTGTGTGTGAGTCTACCACCACTGCTGCCTGGTGGTAGTGGTGATGGTAGTGGTGGTAGTGGTGGTGCAGCAATTTCTTCATCCAAGCATGCAACAGTCACATCAACATCAACAGTTGTGCACAATGACAACCACACTGACCATCATGTTGACCATCATGATCACATTGACCATTATGCACATGACAATGAGCCCAAGTTGCTGTCCACACACTCTCAGCTGCTTCCCCTCGTACCACTCACAACCGACCCGACAGAGCACAGCATGCACAGGATATCTCCGCTCCATGCCACCCCCACCTCAACCACCCCCACCTCAACCACCCCCATCAAGACCACCCCCACCACGAGTGAGCCCCCCAGCACTGCCTCACGCATGAGTTCAGCAGCAAGTGATGCTATAGTGTTTGACCTGGTCAACAACCTTTTACAGAGTTGCACAATTGACACACCATCATGCGGCACACGTGTCTCCTCTGCTGCACCACCCCCCAGTAGTACCACACACGGTGTTGACTTTTTTGATACCATGTATCATGCACCCAGTGTTGACCACCTCCTTGTCGCTGATGCTCATGTGTGCGCTGATGTCCCGCATGTGTGCGCTGATGTCAGCAGTGCACGTGTGAGCAGTGCAGCAACGTCTGTGCATACACTACACACAGCCGCAGCAGGGGAGGTGGTGGATGCACTGGTGGGTGATGTCATGAGACAGCAATTGGGGGTGGATAAGGCTGAAGAGGATGGCATACATGAGGATGGGCGTGAGGAGAGCCTATGTAGCTGGCCAGAACTGACATACGGTGAATATCATGGTCAACATCATGGTCAATTTCCAGTTACGGCTGAGCAAGGTTTGGACAAGGGAGGGGCCCCGTGGGGTTTGACGATGGAGGGACCCCGTGTGTCCACCCCAGGCACACCTGGCATGGTGGGGGTGACGAGTGTGCTGCAGGGGCTGGTTGCTGAGCTTGCGTATGAAATGAGAGGGGATGGTGGTGCACAGGGGGACAGCAGTGCATGAGGGGCCGGCAATGCAGAGGGTCCAAAGAACAACATGGTTGTGTCTCACGCTTGAGAATGCGTGTGTGAATGCGTGTGTGCATGGAGTAACGGACAATGTGTTTTTGGATGTTTGAATGAAAACGATCAACATGTAAAAAGATGAATTACATGTACGATGCACACAAGCATGGCAAGAAAGTTGTACATGTGGTACACGCTGGATGGCAATGCACAATGCATCAGCAGGAGGGTGCTCGGTACACTGTTCATACATCGTTGCACCTGCAGCGTTTGTACCACTCCTCACTGGTCATCGACATCCATCGGTGTCGCCCTGTTGTATTGTATACACATGGACGTACACATGTTGCCAACATGCACACCACAACCACCACCCTCAGTGATATCACTCCCATCCACACCCCCATCACCATCACCCAGCATACCCGTTGGCCTGTTGCCCCTGTGTCCCCTCAGTGGCACCCCCCTCTCTACCTCCCTCTCTACTCCCCTGCTGCTCCCCCTGTTGTTTCCCCACTGCGGCATCTTCCACAGCATGCTCCCCCCCAGCAGGTCCCCCCCCCGTGTGATGTCCCCCCCCAGCAGGTCTCCCCCCAGTGTCAGTGGTGTGTTCAGGTTGCACCACCACCTCTAGGTGCCAAAAGCCCTGGGCGGCATCATCTTCTTCCTCATCATCACTGGACAGGTGTTTGACTGGTGGCATGGTGACTATGTCAATGGGTGAGTCATCATCGAGTGTCTGCGTGGAGTGTGTGGAGTGTGTGGACATGGGGGGATGTGTGGTTCAAATGATGGTGACAGCATCACAACAACAAGAACAAAGCACACCCCACACAAACAAACACATCCCCACCACACACACACACACACATACAGCATGATCTTGTCCAGCAGCAGCAGCAGCTCTTGGATCTTCCTGTTTCCCATTGACATCAAATTCATCTTCTGGTTCTACATATTCCGTGTTTTCTTCCAATTCCTGAAAGTCGGGTGCAAATGCACTCCAGCTATCCTTGTATATAGTGCACCATAAGTATATCTGTGTGTGCGTGAGGTGGGGGTTGTTGGAAATGGGGGGTATATTGTGTGTGTCTGTTGTGTATATTGTGTGTGTATATTGTGTATATTGTGTGTGTATGTTCATGAGATGCATGCCTATGTTATCCTTGACAACTGCATCATCCCAACTTATCACGTACCTACACAAACACACCTCATACACCTACACAAACACCCCACATACATTTCCCACCCATACATCTACTCCACCCCATTACAACACCCCCCCTCAAACAGCCACCCCACACCTACACAAACACACCTCAAACACCTACCCAACCGCATTACACCCCCCCCCCCTGCCCTTAATACACCTACCCGCCCAGTGGTAGACACTGACAGCAGCATACTATTACTAGGGTGTGCTGCCACATACAAGATACCCTCCTTAGGCCCTTCTAGAATGCGTTCCAGCTTACCCCACACCCTACTCCATATGTAGAGTACATGGGCGTCTTTCTTATCAGGGGCACCCACTACGTGTTCGCTGTCATGGGTGAATGCAACCTGAGTGTGTGTGTGTGTGTGAGGTGGGTAGGTGTGTGGTGTGGCTAGGTGGTGTGTGTGTGTGGTGCGGTTAGGTGGTGTGCATGTGTGTGTGTGATCATGTGTATGGGAAACACCAGTGTGTGCTGGTGGGTTGAGGCAGGCACTTCATGTCACTACACACCACATACAATACAGTCAACACAATACAGACCACATACAATACAGTCAACACAATACAACACAATGTACTCAACACAATACAACACAATACAGTCAACACCATACCGATTTCCAGTTGACTCGTTCTACAGCATTTTGAAATTCTCTCACTTTGAGGAGCAGTGGGTCATCACCACGCATCACACTACCCTGCTTGGGTAACTGTTGTTGTGTTTGTGATGTTTGTGTGGTGTGTGTTGTGGTGTTGTGTTGTTGTTGTCATGGTGTAGTGTTGTGTTTGTCATGGTGTTGTGCGGTATTTTTGTGTCATGTTGCCACACTATGGGGTATTGTATGTGTGCACACAAACAACCCACATGACACAACCCACACACACAACACACCTTAAGTGGCAGCAGCATAGCTCTCACCTCCTCCACAGACCTTGCCTGCTGTCCACCACCACGCACCCCATCCAACGCATCAGTGAGGGGACGATTGCGTATTTCCAGTAATCGCACACCCCTGTCAGCACCATTTACAAGTAATTGGAGTCCACTTTTGCTGACGGACATGGATGTGATCTTGGGGGCCCCTGCAACCTGCGTGGTGTGTGGTGTGTGAGATGCAAGTGTGTGTAGGATGTGTGTGTGGGATGTGTGGGTGTGGGTGTGGGTGGGTGGATGGAGGTGATGATGGTATGGTGGTGATGTCGCGAAGTGTGGTATGCGTCCACATGTGTACAAAATACACACCAAAAATCACACCTCAAACATCCATCCACACCCACATAGACACCCACACCCACATACTGACACCCACTCACACATACACCCACACCCACTCCTCAACACATACCCGAACAACATCCAACACGCCCATTGTCTCAGGGTCAACCACAAGCAGGGTCCCCTTTGACTGCCCCAATAGCAGGGCACCCCCTTGTGCGGCAAACACAGCAATGACGGTGGTGTCTTTGGTTGGTGTGGTGGTGATGCTGCTCCCTGTCTTGCTGTCAGACTCTGTGTAAAGGGGGAATGATGTTTGTATGTCTGACTATGTGTGAGGGGGGAATGATGTTTGTATGTCAGACTTTGTATGATGGGGGAATGATATTGTCACAAATTATGTCAGACTTTGTGAAAAGGGATGGGGAAATGATTGGTGGTGTGTGACAGGATGGAAATGTGTGAGGAAATGGAAATGTGGTAGCCACACATTGTACACTAATCATCCACCACTCAACATGCATTCCCCCACATCACTACCCCCCCACCCCAACTACCACCATCATCCCCCCCATCATCCCCACCATCATCCCCCCACTCCACCAACACCATCCCCCCCCCACCTATGATGAGCACAGGCAATGTGGTGGTTTGCAATGGTGTGCTTACGTCCTGTCCTGTAGCGGGAGCATTACCACGAGGGTGCACAAGCACAGCGGGCCCTGTTTTCATACTCACCAGGCACCGTAGTGGATATCGTGGGGGTATATCAATGTACTCTACAGGGCCAGGCATGGTCAGGTCATGCAGCTGTGTGGTGGAGGGTGGGTTGAGTGTGTTTGGTCTGTGTGTAATTGGAGGGTGTGTTTGGTCTGTGTGTATTTGTGGGGGTTGTATGTGTGGGGGGGGATGTTTGGTGGGCATGTATGTGTAGGGGTGTACAAGGTATTGTATCGTATACATCCATGATGTGTATGTACATGCACAAACGCGGGTACCTTGGTGTTGTTTGCAATGTCCCACCATACAACATGTGTATCATGACTACCAGTGACGAGCATGCGACCATTCCGTGACCATGCAAGACATGTAACCTTGTCACTGTGTAGGTGTGTAGGTGCGTAGGTGCGTAGGTGTGATGTGTATGTGGGGCAACATGTACACCAGCAGCACTATATATAGCACACTACAAAGGCATCATGTGTACACTTCTGTTCATGTTCTTATGTGCATGCACACACACACGTACACACACGTACACACACGTACACACACATCCATACACCATGCATACCTGTGTGGTTTGTAGGCACGTCCCACGCCGCGGGTGGCCATGTCCCACAACACCACCGTTCCGTCGGCGCACCCGGCTGTACAATGTGATGATTATCTTATGCATCATGGTATGCATCAGGTATGCATCGTACACAAACAGCAATACCTGCACAGATGGTGCCACGGCTGTTGAGGGCGACGCATGTGGTGGATCCGTGATCAAGGTACTCTTCTATTACTTCAGGCAAGGTGACGGTCTCAAATGGATCTGGGACGTGTGTGGTATAGTATTGCAATAGTGTATTCTTGTACAAGCACCACGGTTTGCCTCTACCTTGCAGCACTCTGTTCATCGTGGCAGTATAGCTAGAGTGACGAACTGCTGTGATTACTGCTGTGATTGGCGTCCTGAGTACGACTGACGTTTATATATAGTCATTCTACCGTGCACAATTGATGCTTACAAAAGCGCTGTAGTACGCTAAACACCAGCTCATCAGATCTCAGTGCCAATGACCACGGCAACCATAACGATATTGGTGACGTGCTATGCACAATGCACATACATGCCATGCACAATGCTATGCCCGATGTGTTTGGCGACTTGATGTTTTTTCTTTAGCCATATGTTTTAGAATACACTGCATGCTGCTCATTGCTGCAACACGTAAATACACCATCGTGGGATATTGTTGCATTGCAGTGCGACGCCCATGCAGACGCACGTTGAATAACACAACACACAATGCTGTTGACCAGCACCAGATCTGGCAGACTGCTCTCCCTCGTTCAAAGGCATGTATAGCCCATTAAGAATACTAGCATGTGCTCTACATACACTATGAAACACATGAATACACAGGCTGGTGCAAGGAGAGCTTGGGAAGGCAAGCACAGCAGCAGTTTATGCAGCACATGCAGCACATCCTCAAGCCCCCAGTTGCAGTGAGGCACAGCCTTGCTGTGTAGCATCCAATACAGCAGTACACAATAGAAGCTTGCATTGCTTGTCAATACACAACAACTACGCATCGGATTTGTTATCCTTGGTTTCACGGACAAGCATTACTGCATCGCCATCAGCACATAGCAGCAGCAGCCATGCCCTCCAACCATTACGTGACATGGCTACCACATCCCACATGTATGACCATGCCGCATGCATAGTCAGCAGCACGTGTTGTCTCGGTGATGCCAACACCACATCCCAACCTATCCAATCCCCACATCCCACATCCTCCACAGCAACCATGACAGTGACACCCCCAATCGCATCCGATCATGGTCCACACGCATGTCCTCTGCTCAATTCAAGCAGACCACTGCTGGGCATGGTGGCTCCACGGGGGGGGACGATCAGGATGCCAATGTCCATCGCATCACAGAAGAAGAACTTGAAGAGGCCAAATTATTCATCAGTGATGTGCCCATAGGCGATGTGAGTGACAAGGATGTCAATAAATATGTTTATTGTGGGCCAGAGGTGATGCCACCTGAAGCGTACAACGAATGGCATCAAGATCCCTTGGCGTTGCAAGAGGGGATGCGTCCGGTAAAGGGGGGGTGTCAGGGCATGCAGGTGGGTGATGATGGGGGGGGAGATGGGGTAAAAACCTTACATTAAAAGGGTTGACTATTGCATGCATTGATTTGTGATGCACTATTCTCTTGTATGTACCTCCTCTACGTATGACACACCCAGTACACAAACATGTACAACATACACATTATTCATGACATACTACGTACACATCATTCATGACATACTACGTACACATCATGCATGACATACTACGTACACATCGTACATGGCGTACAATACATACTTGTCAGACTCAACACAACACCCACAATAACAAAATGTACATGGCATACAATACAGGATGAATACAAAATGACAAGGGTACAGTGGTTGTTGTATCGTCCCTTTATTCACGAATTGTTGCATGAACTGGCCAACCCCAGCCGCACCCTTATCAAGCTAGATGGACCTGCAGGTGTGTGTGTTTTTTTGTGTGTGTGTGGGTAGGTGGGTGGGCGTGTGGGTGTGTGGGTGAGTGTGCACAAGTAAATACATATGTACAAGTCTACCACAAACATACAAGCAAATGCATACATACAAGTAAACACATATGCATATTGTAGCGCATGTTGTCGGCATTCACGTTTTTCCGACCCACACCCCCACCACCTCCGATCCACACCCCCCAAACCTACCACACTCCAGGCTGTGGTAAGAGCATTGCCCTGGTGATGGCAGTTGCATGGGCACGTGCTAATAACTTTTTCGTGTTATATGTCCCCAATGCATTCAAATTACTGTATGACAGCCGATTTCTGGTGAGAGACGCTGATGGGCTGCTGGACACACCTGACACTGCAAAACAGCTGCTGAAGAGCATGTATGATGCACATGCCATGCAACTCAAGGTAGGTGGAGGAAACAGAAGAAAAGGTGGTTGTGGTGGTGGTTGGTGGTGGTGGTGGTTGGTGGTGGTAAAGTGTGTTTGGGGTGTAGGTGTGTGACATGTGTTGATGGTTGTGCATACACAGATTCATTCCTTGTATGTATGTTGTCCCCCCGCTGTATGTGTATGTACATATCTGTGTATGTACATATCTGTGTGTATACATAACTGTGTATGTACATATCTGTGTATGTACATATCTGTGTGTATACATATCTGTGTATGTACATGTGTGTATATACAAGTAAGTTATACACCCCCACCCCCCTATAGGAACTAGCAACACAGGCAGATGATGAGGCTGTACGCACACAGGCAGCTCGTATGCTGCAGCTCATGGAGGAGGGACTGGCAAGTGAGGAGTTTGATGTACCAGTGGATGCGTTTATGGAGATACTGTCCATCATGAGAGAATTTGAAGGGGTATGTTTTCGACTGTCACACACACACACACACACACACACACCTATGCACACACACACCTACCTATATACACACACAGATGCCAGTGTTGATAGCTATTGATGATTACAATTCATTATGGTTGAAAACAGAATACTTCAAGTATGTGTGGTATCTTATGCATACAACATGAGGGTGTTGTTGATTGTGCATGCGTTGTTGTTGTTATTGTTGTTGTTGTGTGTACATGTGCCCTCCCCCAACCCCACACACTGCCACAAACTCCCATACACTTCCATTCCACTGAGGGTATGTATGATATTCATACATACCCTCAGCAGTCCCACCTTGTTTCCCCGCCTTGTTTCACCGCCTTGTTTCCTCATACCCCAAACACACTCCCCTCTCTTTTCACACTCCCCTCTCTTTTCCCTCCCACCACACAGGCCAGGTCCCTCTGGTGAGGATGAGGACATGGTAGACGTACCACCAGAAGAAGTTCGTATTGCCAATGCACTGAGAGTGTTGAGTGGGCCACCACCAGCTCGTGGGGTGTTTATTGGTGCCATGTCACACAGGTAGGTGACTCGGTGGTGGTGTGGAAGAACTCGGTGATGGTGGTTGGCAAATGTACATCTCCCCTTAATGGATTCCATGGTGATGTTGTTATTATCATGGTACCCGCATGCTAGTTCTGCATGGTGTGCACAAATAAACAGTACAGGTTGCATTGTGTATTCTGCAAGCCATCATGTGTCTTTTCACCATCCCCATCCCCATCACAGTGCCCGTGTGAGCCCCAAGCTTCGGATACCACTGCAAAAGACCCAAGATTACTTGGTTACCTATGAAGATGGGACCCAAGAGGAGGAAACACAAGTCGTGGGTGCGACGGCATACTGCCCGCCATTCTCCTATACAGAGTTCCTAGTCATGGCCTGCCACTATTCGGAAACGGTCATGTCGCTGTTTAGCAGGGACCGCACAGACCCAGAGGTGGACGTCATTTTTGATCGTGCCTATCAGCTGATGCAAGGGGATGCACGTGCCTTTCGAACCACAGTGATTTGGGAGATGAACAATGTGCAGCTTGGGTCGTATCAGGGGGAGGACGGCAAGGCTATCGAGTAGCTGTAGTGTGGGTTAAGGCGTATTTTTTGGGCTCAAAAAAGAGTGTGTCCGCCGCAGTATTGCTGTTTGTAACTGCATATTTTGTTTCTGTTCCATACAAAGCTCACAAGATTTGGGAGGTTGTGTGCCATAGTACAAGATGATGGAGAATGTCACCACAAAGCACACGGATAGCGCCCAGAGCAACGCAGTATAAACGTCATTGCACAGTATCTGGTCGAAATAGATGGATGAGGTGCAACGAGGTCCGTGTGGTGGATTGCTAGCGTGATGTGTTAGTTACCATCGTCTTTTCACACAAACACCCACACATATAGAATTGCACTGTGATGGGTGCGGGGAGCTCTTTCGTCGCGCTGATAGGGCAGTGTTGACCCAGTGCAGTCACATTTTGTGTACGCGATATGCACGCTGTGCATGGCAGCACAACGCACGTGCTCCACCCCACACCTGCATCACCCAGGTGAGACATGCATCAAGCAGCTGTTTGCAGGGGGCAGCACCAATCTGCATCCAGATGGCCCAGCATGCCCCGATTGCAAAACACCCCTGAGAAAAAAGTAACGACAGAGAGAGATGTGTTACAAAAAAAGTGGTGGGTGTACCAGCAGTACATGCACATCGCTCGACACCCATCACAGGCTGCTCAAGGTGTTGACAGTGTTGCAGGATCCAGCAGAGCTTGCGGTATGTTGTTTGAGGTGGTATTGGGCTCATATATACCTACAACATCACCCACCACCATCATCATCATCCACAGGCACACCTGCAAGGCTCAGACCCACTCACGATCCTCAATGCTGCCAAATCTGCCATTTCTTTTTGGATGCAGCGCACCCACCACTATTACACCACAGAAACAGATGCACTGCGCAACCAGCTGCAAGAACAGTATACCAAGTGCAAAAGCAAGCTCAGCGAGCTACACAATGGCTATCAACAGGTATATATGGTGTTGCATATGGTGCCCCGTAGTTTTTGTGGGCATGGACATTTTCCTGTTGAATACAGTTGCTAACATCATGGATACACAAATACATACTGTGCAGCACCTCGTACACCCCGCCCCAATGCCTTCTCCACTAAAAAACACACACAGGCCAAGCGCAAGTACCACGAAGCCATTGAACAACGTGCACAGCTGCAGGAAGACCTCCAAGAACTGCAGGACAAGCATGAGCAAGTGCTGCGGTCAGTTGTGATACAGGGGTTGTGCATGAGTGACAAAATCACCATGCACAACCCAATAGTACATGCATACCCACATCCAACGCCCAACAACCCCCCAGGCAATGCACTGAGTTGCGCAACCGCAATCAGGCACTGGAAATGCACCATGCTCCCACGCGACTCCCCAACCAGCCATCCCATGGCAACCATGGTGGGCAGCAGCACCGTACACTGCGAGGGGGTGCACGAGGACACACCCCTGATGATTTTGATGCATTTGCTATTGAGCCCCTGGCACCACAGCATCCCCCTGGTGCCAATGCATTGGTACATCATGTTGTGTGTGCAAGGGTGCATCATGATGTGTGCAAGGATGCATAATGATGTGTAGATTACATGTGTATAACCAGTGCAGTCACATCACTGGGTGTCATTGTTGAGTGTCATTGGGATGGGTCATGGACTGACTGGCATGTATATGTTCCTATGTAGCAACACACCCCTCGTCCAAATCCCAACAGGTTGCTGTCAATCATGCACGCTTTGGGCACACACAAGCAGTCAGCCCGAACACCATGCACACAATGATGTATGGTGGGGGCACCACACCCAATGGGCGCCCACCGTCTGCAACGTATGGTGCAAGGCACCGACTGGGTCAGCCCCCTTTGGGCAGGTAGGCCGTGTATGTCATGGTGTGTGTGAAATACTGAAATGTACATGGTATGTGAGTGCATGTGCATGTTTGTCTGTGCATATGTCTGTGCATGTGCAAAGTGTACCCTCCCACCATTACCCATGCTCTAGTGTGCTTGGTGGCCCTCCCAACGTCTCTCCGCTCTCATCCCCCAACTTGTTGGCAACCATGACCCGCCACGTGCAAGGTGGCAATGTGCAGCAACGAGGCCATCACAACACCACCCGCAACTTGGATGTTGCCTTTGATTTTGGTGCTGGGAGCGGAGGGGGGATGCATTTGCAATCCAAGCGCGCAAGTCATGCAGGTGGGTGATATGTGTAGCTCGTGGGTAATGAGGTGATTGCAAGTGGTGGGGAGTGAAATAAGAGTGTGCCATGGGGCTGTACCCTACACCACAGGTGGTTGGGACCGGTGAACATTGCCACCAGCAAGATTGTGAGGAGGTGACATCAGACACGGTGTTTCTCAACATGTATAAATGATGCTGATCTACGAATGCTGGGGGGGGGCATTGAAGAAGGGGGGTTTTCTATGAGGGGGCCACCCTTTGCACATCAAGACCTCACCATGTACTTGGAAAAACAACATATGAAATAAAGCAACCTGTTAATGAAATACACAGTAAACGCATTCACACATCAGCAGCCCACAAGAGATTCCCATGCAGTACATCATCATGTACGTGCGCTTCTGCCGCTACACCATGCACACGTGGCCCAAACATGTTGGGAATGTGGAGCACCAGCGCACACGATGTATTGACATGCCACAAGGGGCCCTCATCTCTTCTCAACATGTTGTGCACGTTTACAGAGAGTGCATCTGCTACATGAAACATAACCTGGGAGGGGGTATTGTTTTCCATAGTATGCAGCATATCAACCATGTGACGACCATGGTACGACATATTCAACATATTCAGGCCCCATACTTTGGGCAGCAGCTTTGGGTTGTATGGCTGCACTTTGTAGTAGCGCATGTAGGGCAATAGGCTGTTGTGTGGTACAGCACCGGTGCTTGATACACCACCAGTGCGTGACTGATGTAGGGCGTGCAAGAGCTGCAAATCTCCCTTTGTTGTAGGAACATTGTGTTGCATGGTGCCCTGGAGCTGCCAGGCTGTTGCATTCAGCAGCGCATCATGCCTGAAGAACGCCACCTGTGTGATGTGTATCATGATGGTGTATCATGATTCTCATGATGTACATGCATCATGATGCTACATATGCGTATTTGTGTATATTCTACCAACAGCCCCTCAAAACAATATCAACCCTGGGTGATTTCATGCTGGGATGGTGCTTTCATTGCATCTAGACACAACCTCTGTCCAACATACCGTTAATAAATCACCTGGTGCATGCTGTAAGCACCCAGATACACCCTGCAGCTGCTGCACTGGTGTTGTAAAGCGTGTGGTCCAAAACTCATCCACATCTATTGTCAGTACCCACACATTGAGTCCCCGTAGGGTGAGCAATGCATGATTGAGCACAATGAGCTGATCTGTGTGTGTTTGTGTGTGTCATGTGGTTGCGCAAGGGTGGTTGTTTGTGCGTGTGTGTGCACCACCATGAGTGTGTTTGTGTATAATGGTGTGAAGTTGTATGTGGTTCCAGCTGCACAGTCATGTCAGTCCCTCATACCATTTGCAGTATAGTTGTGCACCAGTGGGGTGTCATCAAATGCAATGGTCAACAGGTGCATCGAGTCAACCAGCGCTTTGTACTCGGGCTGTGTGGGTGGGAATATACACAGAGCATAATGATACACAGCAAAATGTACAGCATGATACATGCAAACACGGGGAAGCATATGGGGATGTGTGGATGTATGTACGTGTACATGCAGTGAAGAAACATCACATGCAGTGAAAAACATCCCTCCCCCTGCCCAACACCACAACACCACAACACCACACACCTCACGCTGCAGCCCCACAAGGTATGGGGTATGCGCATACAACACAGTTCCAGCAAACCCCACCCGCAGGTGCCACTCAACATGCAACTGCAGGGCACGTGCTTGCCATGCAGGAGGGACATTGAAATACTGAGCTGTGTGTGTGACAAGGCAAGGTGGTGGTGCATAAGTATATAGGATGGTATACAGGGTACATGTTGCTGTGTGTGCACAGTACATATCTGTGCATAGTGCAGATGCAAGTGCATGTACACCCAAACCCCCATACCCCCAGAGATGTGTGGGGTTTGGACATACCAAGCAGTGTCAGATAGACTGGTTGGGAGGGTGGCAGCGCCATCACATCCGTCCCTCCTTCAAGCACAGCATCACGCAGCACTGGTCCCAGTGGCATACCCACCCCTTGCATGCCCTCCACTGACAGCATGCAATCATCAGTATTTGCTGACGAGAATGCCTCATGTGTTATGTTTAGCATGTAGGGTGTCATCCTCCAAAAGCGGTCTGTGGTTGGCCCCAGTGCTACGGGTGTGGTGTGGAGCCCAGGACATGTGAGGTGCATATGTGGATGTGGATCCATCTGGGTGTAGACAGCCCTTGGACGTATGCGGCGGTGATCAGGCTCCACATACAAGGTTGTGTTGGTGGTTTCGTAGAGCAAAAACCCGTAGAGAGTGATGGACGATGATGAGTGGGAGAGCACGCCCTTGAGAAACACATGCAGCACAATGGGATGGAATTCATTGTATTGGAGGTGGATGGTGATGGGGAATGCTTGATGGTGCACAGGGCACGTGTGTAGAGTCCAAGCAGCGACTGGTGATCGATGAGGTGATCGATGAGGAATGACTGGTGATTATTTTCGTTTAAAGTCGCACTGTCGCACTGCGTGGTATCTTTGTACGTACCATAGTAGACATTGCAAAAAAGGTAACAGAGAATCCATGATGGTACTAGAGAGCGATGATGGTGGGCCACCATGAGGCCGTGTTCCTGCACTACATGCCTGCGATGGTAGTGAATTTATTGCATGATAATGTTGTTACGATTGTATACAATGAGTTTTTATGAGGGCCCCCTGTGGAGTTTTGGTCGGGTGAGTAGCGATATCGCAGCGCGAGTACAGGACGCATTCATAAAAGCACTAGCTATTCTGTTCCTTTCATCCACCTTGTAATATAACAGAACACCCCCCTACATGAAACGGCATAAATGTGTGTGATGAAACAACGATGGCATGGCATCTGGTATCTGGTACTCACCCTCATCACATCAGTCAGCGCTGATCGGCTTCTTTTGCGTCGTGAAAGCACACAAAATCTCCTACTAGCAGCAGAACCCACACGATATGGGGTGTTTCATGCGCCAGTAGTGTACCATTTCCGATGCAATGCAAGTGATGCACCCACATATGGCGCACTGCATGTTTTTTACCGCGTTCTAGCTATTCCGGACAATGATCAGCATTGGTCCGTACAAGGCCACGTCTACTGGGAGGGTGCTGGTGACCTTGGGGACACCATGTGCGCAGGGCGCCCAAAAATCATGTCTGAAGCCAAGCTGCTCGTCCCCCGTTCCTGGTCGGAGCACCAGTGCTATCCACGCTTACAGATCGTTGATGAGCATGGAAATGAGGCAGCAAGTACAGTTTCGTATCGTCCATGGAAGATAACACTGCCTGTGGTGTTTCGGAGCACCGTGGCCCGGGCAGACGCTGCCACCCGACAGCTTGCACTTGCATTCGTGTTTCCTGAGGGACAGCGGTGGCCACACACAGTGCCTATTACCCCTGGAGTTGTGCATGCAGAGACACAAGAGTCTCACCAGCCACCTGAAACCAAATTTTACACATTTGTTCGTACGTGTGTGGGGGTGGGTGGGGGGGTGTCTGGTGTGTCTCGCATGGCGTGTCTGTACACAATGCTCATTTCCCACAATGCTCATTTCTCCCCCCCCCCCCACAGGTGCGAGCATGAATGATGCACATACACTGCAGAGGTTGATGGATGTGCATGTGTGGTGGCATCAACTCATGGGTTTCACGGGCACCGCGCTGTACATGCGGTCCCACCAATACGCTCGCCTTGTACAGCACCCTGCCATGGTCTCACGCATTCATCAGGGCAGCATTGTACCCTTCACTTTTGATTACATAGCCAACATAGAAGAGCACAATGCCACAATGCAGGCGTTGCAACACACCCATTTAATATTGTCGTTTCGGGGGCGGAATGTGTGGCTGATGTCGTCCGATGTGGATGAGATGTTTATGACGACCGTGCCTAGCTTTGATGTGCACACACTGCTGTCCTGTGTGCAGGAAACCCATCCTGATGTGGAACAGGTGTGTGGGGTGTGTTTGCTGTGTGGGGGTGAAACAGTATGTGACAGTATGTGCATAGTTATAGGTAGATATGACTGTGCACCATGTGTGGAACAGTATGTGCACTCCCCAACACACAGATACACTTGAGGCGGCTAAACATGTGCTGTGAGGGATGCGACAAGGTGGCAGACATGGATGCATGGACACCTGTCAATATATCATACACAGATGTCATGGCACGTTGTTCATGGGTGTCCACAACCAGGCGGCTGCTGCCCAAGGCGTTGATCAACCCAGACACTACTGCATGCTGGGACTTTGTACGTGGTGGGGGGGATGCATGTACATCAATGTTCTTATAGCACCCTCTAGGGGATTGGGGGATATGTGAGTGCACCTCCACCCCCCTTTTATTTTTTTTATTTATTTACTATTTGTTATTCTCTCCCGACTCATTTCTCTCTCAATTTATTTCTTTCTCCCCATTCATTTCTCTCCCACACAGCACGAAGGTATTTCCATGCACCAGCTGGAAGAGCGTGGGCGCCCCACAGTGTCGGTGCAAAACCCCCCCGAGGCGTTTCAAGGGCACTGGGTGCGGATGTTGTACATTCGCTACACAGAGCTGGACTTGTTTCATAGTGGCACCACTGAGTGGCAGTGGCCCCTGGAGCAACGGGTTGTGTGATTCTCTTGGGTGCTTGTTTGAGAGTGATACTTTGAGTGCTCGTATCTCCTCTGCAGCTAGTTCCCTGTTTTCTGCATAGGTAGATTACAATCCTCACCAAACGTGGAGGCCCTGCTTATGTAATGTACAGTACATATACTGTACAACAAGTATACACTGCATCACATGTCAACACTCCATGCAACACATGTCAACACTCCTTGCAATACACGCGCCAATAGTACACCGCTTGCTTCAACAGAAACAACTTCAACATGCACACAAAGCACCGCCCTCTGTTTTTTCAGGTCCCACCGTTGTGTGCAGCTGGTGCCCCACGTGTTCCTCCCTCACCCCACATGTGCTTGCCCCCAACTCGACCCATTCAACAAACGTACAGTAGCTTGACGTTCCTCCTCATTATACTGCTGTTGTGTGCGCAAGACCCCAAACACAGGACGCTTGGGTTGTTGGGGTATGCCAAAGAGACCAAAACACCACAGGACACCAGCATGCTTGACTGCATCTGCCCCGTCTATGCAGTACCTGGTTGGTGTGGTTTGTAAAGGAGAAAGGATGTTGCAAGGTGGAGGCATATGGTCAACAGAACGGCATGCGCAAAGCAACATAACACCGACAAAACAAGGCAAGACCACCGACATCCACCCACATACATACTTGCGTTGCAAGGAGAGTGCTGTATGGAGTGCATGCTCTGGTGACTTGTGCCATTTGATCAACCCCTTGCCCCAGTACTCACGTGCCACATCCTGCAGCTCCCCTGTGTGCCTCATGTACCCTTAGGCTGCGTTCCACAGCACGTCTTCAGCGAGGCCTTGCTCCAGGGTGTCTTTTGTGGGGCCTTGCTCCAGGGTAGGGTGTGGGTGATGCACTGGGCGGGGGTTGGAGCGATGGGCATCCAGCGTTTGCTTTCACACAACCTGCAAGCTCACGCCATGTCAGCAATTCGTGTACGAGTTTTTGTGCAGGGGGTCCTGCATGGAGACACTGACGTGCCAAACGGAGGGGGGACACCATGCCTAGGTGTGCTGTGTATGGATGTAGGGGGTGTTTGTGATGTTGGGTGTGTATGATGTTGGGTGTGTGCGGTGATGTTGGGTGTGTGTATGGTGTTGTATGGTGTTGTATGGTGTTGCATGGCATACACACACACACCACATACTTTGTACCACATCAGCATGCGTGAACCGTAACCGGTTTTTTCAATAAATGGTGGTGGGAGCAGCTCATCAATCTGTGTGGACACCATGGTTGTGATCAGGCATGCCTCCATGGCGTGCGTGCCTCTCTCCACACGACAACATACGTCTTTATTGCTCAAAAGGTAATTTATTTTGATTATCGTCTTGTTTATTTGGAAGCGAAGGGGGTCTACGGCACGTCTCGTGGCATATTTGTTTTTCGGCATGATGATCCTTTGTACGTGGCACTGTCGTACAGGGCAGAGGGTAGCACGGTTTGCACCTCAATAGCATGCGCAATGTACAACAACAACGTCTGTGTGATTACTGCGATATCGATGTTGTGAATTTGCAAAAAAACACATGCTGCGCACGCTGCGTGTCTTACACCCACTACTGCAGGCAACTGTGAAACAGACTACAAACAATGAATCAAGATGCAAGCGCTCACGATGCAGGCACGTAGTTTTTAGCCAAATCCCAATAATGCCCCACCCCTGCATTGCCCAGCAACCGCTTGCCACTCTCTTCATCAGGCGCCTGCTCCACTCGAAACCGATAAAACGCCTTTTTCAACACCACTCCCTGAGCAGTGATGATGGGGGTGGTGACGGGGGTGCAGTATTATAAAGGTGATGAGGATGGTGACGGGTGTGCCGTATTATAAAGGCACACAGCAATCACACAAATTATGCATGATCATAAACAAATGCATCTCTATTAAACCACTTTTCTTCCTTTCAACAAAAACACCACTCATGCTGCGTCACCCCCATGAGAGAAAACACTATCCCACCATTGTGTCCCCACACACTACCTTCCACACCAAGTGGCACTGGTTGGGCTGCTCCCTAGGGGGTGCATCATCTGGTGCCAGTGACCAGTCAATACGACGCAGCATGAGCTTTTCATATCGTTTGTGGGACTTGGGGCAGCCCTCCACCACCACCACAGAGAGGGTGGGGGTGATGATGCATGTACCTGAAAACCTGTTTTCTGTGGCATTGACATCCACCTAGAGTGTGTGGGGGGAGTGTGTGTTGGGGGGGAAAAACAAGTGGTGGTGCTTTGTGTGTAAAGGGTTGTTATCGTGGTGGCATGCAACATAACACTGACAGCAATACACATACATGCGCCCCACTACCCACACCACCACCATGCAAAACCTACCCACCTTGAATCGGTTTTGTGGGTAGGACAAGTCATCCACTCTATACACTGCCACATGCACCGCCCCAGTAGCATCTTCATCAAACATCTTGCGTATCTTCTTCTCCCTCCGCTCTGCTGGTGTTAGTTTGCGAGCAAGGTTACGGTCCTCATGTGCCTGGTGGTGATGATGGTGATGGAGGTGATGATGATGATATTGGTGGTATTGATGATGATGATGATGGTGATGATATTGATGATATTGGTGATGATGGTGAGACGGTGATGATGGTGGCGGTGAGACGGTGATGATGGTGGTGGTGAGATGGTGATGATGTGGATATGGATGTGTGATGGTGGTGGTAATGATGGATGATGATGATGATGATGATGATGATGATGATGCTAATATAATGATAATAGATGATCATACCAACTACAATCAGCAACACTGCATCCACCTGCATTATTGCATCAACACACACTCGTGTACACCCACTTGACACGCCCCCTTCCCCCCTTTCCTCCCCCCAATACACTGCACCTCCACCACCACACACTACACACACACCTGTTGTCGCTCGTCCATTTGCCGCCTAACCTCCTTTTCAATGGCTGTGGGGTCTGCTGTGGCTTCTGCTGTGAGCACACGCATTAGGTTACTAATTTTGACCTGAGTGTGTGTGTGTGTGTGTGTGTGTGTGTGTGTGTGTGTGTGTGTGTGTGTGTGTGTTGGTTGGTTGGTTGGTTAGGACACTTTGATGCATTTCACAGCCTACACATTACACACTACACATTACACCAACCTACACACTACACACTCAACAGATCTCCCACACACCTTGGGTTTTGGTGGCTCAAGCAGTCCCTGATGTATGAGTAGCATTTTATCCTGCTCACGCTGCAACCGCCGCTGTGTACGTATCTTTTTAATCTCCTGTGTTTTGGGGATGTGCAGTCATGCTTGTTAAATGTGATTGTAGAGACACATGTGTGTGGAATGTGATTGAGCAGATACATGCCACCTAATATATACCACCCAATTGCATTTCCCCATGGCCCCCTACATACCCCCACATATTTACCCCCAAGGTACATATACATAACCCCAAGGTATATATAACCCACTAATGTACCTTTCTAGTCAGTTTCAGTGGCTGGGGTTCTGGTGCTGGTGCCTCAGCAGGTGGTTCTATGAGCACAGGGTGTTCCACCAATGCAGTAATCCGCTCTTCCCGGATCAGCGGTGCCTGTTCATTGTCACCGGTCACATCATCATAGGTCTCATGTTGGGTTATGCGGGCATCCCACCACTCAATGTCGGGGATTGGTGTTTCTGCTGCTTGCTTGCTGGGGGATGTAGCCTGGGTGGGATGGGGAGTGGGAGATGAGGGGGAGGGGAGATGGGGTGGGTGGGTGGGTGGTGTGTTGAATGGGGTTGGGTGCGAATGAGGGGGTGTGGTAGTGAGTGACAAGCGCATACACACATATGCTGACAATACATTTTGTTTTCTCATGCATGTATATATGCAGCCCGAACAACCCACCAACACATCAACAAAAAACAACACCAGCACCATCACACACACCCCCCCACACACACACACACCCGTTGTCCCAGTGGTATGGCATTGACATCAGTGGTGTCCACATCACCCAGGGCAACAGGTGCCCGGGGTGGTCTCCTGAACATTCTATCACCAAACTTGGCTCGCAGACGTGCATTCTCAGCCTGTGTGGTGGGTATATGAGGGAGTATGAGGGAGTATGAGGGTGAGGGTATGATACACAAGGTGGAGAAAATGCAAACAGCATATACAACAAGACAACACCCCATCCACCAACACACCCCATCCACCAACACACACACACGCACCTGTTTTTGCAAGCGTCCCTCTTGTACAAAGTCAAAGCTGGCACGTGGACGCCGCTGCAGTCTATTGAGTTCCCTATTACCCATGCTTGGATCAAAAAAACTATGTGTGAGAGAAAGAGAGAGGATGGTGGTGGATATGGTGGCGGTGGGTGTTTGGATAGGTGGGTGTTGTTGCGTACTACACATCAACACATTGGGTTGGAATGGTATACATGCACATATTGGCATGAGTAGACATGTCCATATGTGGACAACATGTATACAATGCTTCCATACAACATGCACATTTGAACAGCAACATGCTTCTCTCATAACACTCAACCCACAAGGGCCCCACACCCCCCCTTTCACATACTCTGCGGTGAACGAAGGCCCCGCTTCATCGCTGGGCCCTGCACCAAGGTCACCAACAACGCTTGCCTTGCTGCGGTCTGCTTGTTGGTTTACCTGTGGCGTACCAGGACACGTACACACCCGAGCACCATGTATCCTCCACGTGCATCCCCCTGCCTACCTTGAGCGTTGTGCGCTGCTGTGGTTTGCGCTGCACCAGGTTGCCATGCTCATCAATTTCTCGACCCTGGTCGTCCAGCAACAGTGGCTTGATGGTGGGGCGCTTGGTGGGTCCACTCGGTGCAGCAGCTGCAGGGGATGCTGATGGCCTGGGCACAGCCTGTGTTGATGAGGTTGTGGCACATATTCTACTACTCATAAGCAACCATATCTCAATAGCAACACACATACAGGAAGCTTTTTGAGCTTTTCCTGGAGCTGTTTCTGCAGCTGCAATGCCTTTTTAGCCTTTTCTAGCACGTCGAGCGACACTGCTGGCTTTGGTGGTCCTGATCCATTTGTAGCTGCAGCACCTCCGTTGTTTGGTGTTTCTGTTTTGGGCTTTTTTGCTGGCGATTGCTCCTCTGTAGATCCTCCTGCATCATCCCACCCCCTCTTTCCTTGTTTTGCATCAGACATGGTGGTGTAATCAATATATGGTAGTGAAAGGTACAATATAAAATGTGACAACTGAAATATATCCCAAAACACTGAAAAACAAATACCCACGCCCTGCGACGCTGTGCAACTTTGGTGTGAGGCTGAAAATCCCAGAAAAAGGAAAACAAACCCCCATACTATGGTACTACATCCACCACATCCTCACACACCACACGTGCTACTGCTGTGCTCAAACAAAAACCCAAAGCCAAAGGTAATAGCCATGGCAAGCCATCCACCAACCAACACACGCACCGCCCCCCTGAGCCACCATGCACCACCAAGCACTGATCCCAGGATGCCAAAAAACAGCAACCCCAAGGAGGACACCAATGCCACAGAAACAATGCGCCACACCCTCGATGCTATAAACGCCCCCGCCAGCAACGGCATCCCGGCTCCAACTGCAAACGCCAGCATGGATGCAACTGCAGCCACTAGGGGTTTGGAGAGATCATCCAGGTCGATGCCCAACTCATCACGCGCATGCGCCCGAATGACATCCTTGCGTGTGAGCTCCTCTGCCACACGCCGTGCAAGCTCCCTGTGTTGTTGTTTTTTTGTAGAGGGTATATAGCAACATATATGGATACATATATATAGCAAAAACATGGGTGAGGCTACACCGTGGATACTCTCTCCATTCTTGTCCAACACGCCCACCACCATCATATCTCCCCCCCAGATAACCACCCACCATGATAATCCACGTGCTACATAAATATCAGTGAGCTCATCCAGCTCCCTTGCCTGTGCCTCTGGTCCCTTGGCTTGTTCCTCACGTTCCTTTTCAATGTCAGCAGTCTCAGCATCTCGCTGTGATGACACGGAAATGTACTCCCCCACTGCCATGCTGGTGTCGGGTGGTGTGGTGTGGTGTGGGGGTGAATGGACGCTGAGTATGTATTGTTTTGTACGTACCTGAGGGCACCACCAACCAAGCCAGCAACGCCGCTGTGAGGGTAGGGGGATGTGTGTTGCGCACATTGCAACGTTGATGTACGTTGAATGCACATTACACAACATACCTGAGCACCATGACCGATTGCTCCGAAGAACCTGATCATGGAATACATATTAGGTCGCTGCACACACCCTCACAACCCCCACAACACCCCGTATCATCTCGTACCTGCACCCACACCCAACATGAGAGAAGCAACAGAGACCAAGCCATCAGAAGCCCCCAAAATCATTGCGCGTAACCATGGCGACCTGGTAAGTACCAGATGGCTCCTGTAATGAAATCTGTCATCCCCGCCACCGATGATTTTTGAAACTGCATTATACTGCGCACCTGTCACTGTGGTGCACATGATGGCACAACTCGTGGCTCTCCTTTTCTTTGGGTTCGACATGGTGATGTGTGCCAACATCGCTAGCACTGTCCGACACCGCACGCTCAGTATGAGCATGCACATCATCCTGAATAGGTTCACCCTCAATATCAGGCGCTAACACAGAGGGGTGTTGCGGAACGGGAGTATCCACCTGGGCGCAATCCATGTCACTGTTACTCGAGTTGTCGACCTTCCCCATCATAACGATCACAAGCAATATTGTGGAACCAGTGTGAAACGAAATGAAAAAAACATCACTCGCAAGTGAAAAATTTGGGCCAACCAATTTCCCCCACCGAGGTGGCGCCCCGACACACAGGCTCATAGCTAGCATTCAGTGCCTTGCCAAGCTGCGTCTCTACCCGTGGCACATCCACCACGAGGTCCTGATTGTGCCACCATGATGAACAGCACTCGTACAAGTCCATAGCTGGCAGCCCTGGGCGGCAGTCCTCCGGCTCAGGTAGAGGGCCCTTTGTGTGTGGGTGTATAGTATGTAGGTATCCAGGTATACACTGCACATCACCCAAACACGCACCCTGCATCTCAACTTGATCCACAAGTGCTCACTCCGTGGCTCCAGCCCTTGTGCCTCCAAATACCTATCATCAAGGTTGTGTGGATAGAGTAGATTCGCACTAGCAACAGCAGCCCCTCCACACGTACCGTATGCCCAGCATGTGTGCCCAGTTTCTGTATGTCGGATCCAGAAAGCGGTGGGGTGTGATTTCCACCACAGCTGTGCCTGGCTGCATAAACACCAGGTTGGCCAGTGCCGACCCATGTCCAGCCACCACCACCTTGGCATGATGCATAGGCCACCTACAGCAGGTTGAGTGTGTGTTGTTCAAAATATTCACGTTATGAGCACATTATTTTGTTGTTCCCCAGAAACATAACATTAGGGAGATGCCATCTGAGAACAGCCACTTCACAACACCACCATACCATTGCTCATGCAGCGTCCTGGGGTTGGTCATCACGTGTACCCGCAGCCCCCGTGCCTGCATGACCTTTAACAACCCCGCATGTCCATCTGCAAACCTACGCATGGTGGTACGCACAATAAGCACGGCATCAGGGGGCTGGTCGGGATTGATGGGCGTGGCAATGTCGTCCGCTGGTGGTGCGATGGACGGTGGTTGGTTGAGCATCAGTTTGGTGGTGTATTCACGCAGGGCCATGACAGCCTGTGTCCAGTCTGTGTGCATAACAAGTGGTGTGATGAGGTACCCGAGGATGCAGCCCACACAAAACCACCACTACCTGCGCCTGGTATGAAATAAGGGGGCGGCCGTGTGACGATGATAGCCTTTGGGAAATAGGCTGGTGGCCGTGTTGCCCCCCATGCTGCCATGCTAGGCACATCGAGCCACACATTCTGGTAAAAGAGCTGGAGCAGCTCGGGAAATGCTGGGGAAGACTCCTTGTCGATTTCCCTGCGAAAGGTAAACCAGACAGACGACAGTGACTTGTCCTGCAAAAGGCCATACTCGAGAGAGGCACGAAATGCTGGCAGGGCATTCTCCAGCAGGGCATGGTACCTGGTGTAGGTGTAGGGTGTTGATGGTGTGTGATCACCGACCGTGATCACCAATCATGCATACCATGCTTTAAAGGGCATTATGTCCACTGCCACAAGCCATGGTGTGGGTGTGTACATGGTGGGCATGCCAGGGGTGTAGTTGAGGTTGCGGCTGCCAAACCTGCACTGCCCAAACTCTCTCACTTGGGATGCATTGGAATACAAGCTGCCGTTTACTGCCCATACGTGCTCTATTACGACATTCGTGCGCAACCTGCATGGAACTATGTCTGCTGTGGTTGCTATGGAGCCTAGTATGCACAGTATGCAAATGGAAGGAAGGGATGATCGTGGACCAGATCGGGGGGATGACGACATTGCTGCTGTCACATTTGTTGTCTGGTTTTGTTGTCTACTTATGTTGCCTGTTTTTATTTGCCTATTTGTGTTGCCTATTTTGCGATACAGTAGTCATATTGTCTTTTGGGGGCCCAAACTTTTGCTGTTCCGAGTGTTCAGTGTATTTGTGGTAAAACGAGGAGCCAAAGAGGTCTACGTGCGATTCTCCACTATGTTGTCACCCAAATAAAGTACCTACCAGTGTACGATGCATCGATCGTGGATGAGATGCATCTTCGCACTCATACAGTTGTTAGTGCTTGTAAGCAGCGCAAAGGTGTCTATAAGTGTCGAGGCCAGGTATAGTATGGTATGGCTACATCAGGAGCTGCTGTGGGTTGACCGATGTTGATCACCATCATCCACAGTGTCAAGCACGATTATTGGTGGCTAGCAAAGCTACAGCGAGTTGCCACACACACATGCAACACCATTGATGAGCATAGAGACATCTCCATCGTGCAGCACTTTACCCTCACTCGGTAGGTTGTTGGCACGCTTGGGTGATCACACACACAATTGCACAACAGTTTTTTCTCATGTCCCCAGGTTTGCAGTACTCTCTGAGCAGTGTGATCAATGGGTAGGTGCAATTGCAGCTGTGCTGTATGTGCCCATTGTCCATGGGACTGTGTATGCGGTCTCCGTCAAGTATCACAACAAACCCCTGTCTGTGGTGCTCGACGCTGTGAAAGACATACATGCAAGCTTGATAGCACGAGGTATATTGTGTGCATGTTTGTGTGTGCATGGTGGCGTACTCATGTGTTGGTTGTACATGTATAGTATATGCCTGATACAAACACATTCACAGCATTCATAACCTACCAGGTTGCAAAGTGGAACTCAGTGTCTTTTCAGAAGAAATTGAAGAAATGTCAGACTGGACATCCTACCCATCCAACACCATGCGCAACATGGCACTCGACCTTGCACGCACAGACGTATGTGGGGCATGTGTGTGTATACTTGGGGAACGATACCCCTCTCCATGCCCCCTCTCCATTCTCACCACCCACACTCATCTTTACCCCCCCCCCAAAACAACAGATTGTGCTCCCCCTGGATGCAGATTTTATAGTATGCCCCAAGGCATTTGGTGACATGCTGCATGACCGACAGAGCCACACAGCATACAGGCAGCTGTACACTATGCTGCAGGACCAACGCAGCCTCGTGGTGCTCCCAGCATTCAACGTGCTGCACAATGCCACTCGGGAGGGCGAGCACAACATCACACGGGGGAACAAGGATGCACTGATTGCAGCAATTGCACAGGGTTCTGCTGATATATTTCAACCCTTGTACCATGCAAGTACACAATACGATGTGTGGTTTGAGGCACATGACATATATCCAATATACTATGGCACCAAGGGGCAGCCCCGTGCAAAACGAGCAGATGTATGTGTGTTGTTGTTTGGGGTTTTGCTGTGTGTGGGATGGTGGTGTGTGTTTAATGGTCATTGCATGGAGTACACTCTTATCACACAGTATGAGCCATACTTCTTTGCATGGAGGGAAAGCCTACCATCATATGATGAACGGTTTCGAGGTATGCATGCTACACCATATCCCCTGTGTTGCACCTCTCTGTTGCATGTATGGGCACCCATCATCACACACACTGTACACACAGGATACCACTTTAACAAGCTGTCCTACTTGTTCTACCTGCATAGCCTTGGTTTTGAGTTTCACGTGCACCCTGATGGATGGGTAGCACACATGCCGCATGCGAAAACACGGGAAAACTTGCCCTGGGAAGTCAACAACGGAGAGAACCGGCGGATGCGGGTATGCTGTGTGTGGATGTGCTTTATGTATGGATGTGCTTTATGTATGGCATGTATATGGGTGTATATACTCCACCACTGGTGTGCTCTCACAATACAAACATACAGATAGCCAAAATATGGAACAAGGAGATGCCCGAGGCTATTGCAAGCAATACATATACACCAGTGCTGGAAGAGCTGCCATTTGCAAGAGCATGGCGCAGGATACATGGTGAGATAGTGCGAGAGCAACAAGGATAGTCATAGTTACCTGCACTGGACCCCCTTTTTTTTGTTTCATTATATTTCACATATTGTGTCGTCATACATGTCGCGAATGTCACACAAATATCATACAAATTACAACGGCAAAGGCAAACAAAGCTGACGGTGGTGCATCCATCATCGAACACGATGGAAATGCTCGTATCGCTGCTCCTCCTTGGAGCCCACATAGCCCTTGCTGCCGGTACCTTTGATAAGTACTACTATCATGGATATGAACTTAGGTATACGATTGAGACTGCAATATTTTGAGGCTACACACAACGATGAACATTACGTCGTTCGATGCCCCATCCACAGTCCCGTGTGCCCTGGACAGCACACGCACGAGCAATCATTCAACCTATTCAAACATGAAACGACCAACTCCAAAAACTACTCTGCCAAATTGTATCATGAGTTTGCACACCACCCCTTTTACCTCGCCGACCTGGTGGAAGAAGCTGTCTTGACGTCGAGCAAACCAACACCACCCCATGACATTTCACTGGTGACCATCATCTCCCTGGGCAGGTAGATTGTTCCATGGGGACAAGTTGAGTCCATCTACAGTTTCCCCCACACCTACCCACACAACCCACACAACCCCTTCGCAAAGGATGACCCCCCTTTTGCACCAGTGCATTTCGTGGCCAGGCACCATCATGGCCAGCCTGTATGTCCCACTGCAGCATGCAGCAGCAGTAGGCCAGTCACGCATGAGTGCAATAGTCGAGCCTGTCTACGCAGCTGCCCTGCCGTCCATTGTTGGCAACACAACCAGTGCAACCACCCTGCAGCATGTGTATGATTTACTCATCAAACAGCGCAGCGCCATTGAACAGGCAGGTGCATGCAGCTTGAACATTGTACTCTATACAGAGGTGTTGCCCGCCGAGTACAATGTCAAGCCCATGCGCCTTTTGTACGGCTTTCCAACCAATGCCATGCGCAATCGTGCCATTTTGCACACCAAGACGGAATTCATGCTCTATGCAGACAGTGATTTTATTCCCGGCCCCGCCACGATGCTCCACGACATGCTCCACCACGGAAACGGCACCATGCCATTGCCTGTGCTGCAACAGCACTTGCGCAGCCGCACTGTTGTTGTGGCCCCTGCATTTGAGCACGAAAAGGGCACCCGTGCCACTGCAACCACAGTCCGAGCGCTGGTTGATGCGCCAAGCAAGCAGGTGCTGGCGCCGTTGCTTGCCTCTGGTGTGCTTCATGATTTCCAAAAGGCCTGTCATAACAACACCAATTCGCCACGGTGGATTGGGGACAGTCAGGCATACACAGTGTCTGTCACATGTTCCTCCTTTGTACGTGTGGGTGTTGAAGTAATTAGCAACTGTAGTATGGCTGCCACGCATACACCACCACACACAGTGTTATGAGCCCTATGTTTTTGCGCGTGTCAAGGATGTGCCCCTGCTTGATGAGCGCTTTCGGTATGTGTGGGTACGCTGCATGTACAACCAACACCACCACCAATACCTACCCCCACCCCCAGTGGGTACTTTGAGGACAAAATATCATGGATATCAGACATGACCCTGCAAAACACAACATTCCTCGTCCACCCTGAGCTGTTTCTCATCCATATGCCGCATGAGCATACAGCCACGGGGTTTGTTCACAGCCTTGCTCCGTTTCCGCAAAAGCTCAAGCACATGAAGCTACGCTTGAGAACAGAAAAGTGCAACGCAGTGGAGTTTTTCATGCAGTTGTGGGAGGCGCCCACAGTCATGTTGCGCAGGGAGGACCCTTACTGTGCAGGGAGTGCACGGCACGAGACGACCACAAGGGGGGGGCTGCCTCAAGTTGGGGGGCTGCCACAAGTTGCATTGTAGCCGGGAGCACCAACATTTTTTTGGCATTTCGTTGTTCACTCATATTTGTATTCCTTGCACTGATTGCGTTCATGATCCGTGCAACAATACATGGTGTACATGGTGGTAAAATTACAACAGGATTATCAACACTAGAATAATGAAATAATGAGTCATGACCAAAAAACACTAGCGACGTGCAGGTGGGGAGCGTGAGTGTCTCCGCCTGTATGCTGGTGATCTCGAGCGCCTCCTGGGGGAGTGTGACGACCGCCCCCTGTATGCTGGTGATCTGGAACGTGACTGACCACGCCCCCGACTGTCGTCCTTGTGCTTCTTCTTTTTCTTTTTATCCTTTTTCTTCTTCTTCTCCTTGTCCTTCTTCTCCTGTTTGTGTCCCAAGTCACCCATGGCCCGTATTTGCCCAGCTGCACGCAGTCTAGCTGCCTCGGCCATGAGCTCCTGCATTGACCCAAACGCGCCCCCCCCCTGCTGTGCTGCTGTGCCACGGTCCTTTTCTTCCTCGCTGCTCTCCTCTTCATCGTCCCCCTCCTCCTCTTCTTCTTCGGAAGATTCTGGCTCCCCAGTTACTTCTGCCTTGCGGCGTTTGTAGTTGTCCACGTGGCTGACATTGATGGTGCGGCCCGCAACCTTGGCACCCGACAGGTTGTCCACAGCGAGCACGGTAGATCGCTGGTCTTCATATGCTATGAAACAAAAGCCACGGGACTTGTTGGTTTGGCGGTCACGTACAAGGTTGATGTCCACGATTTCGCCATACTGGGTGGTAGTGGCGGTTGATGATGATGCAACCACATGTTCATATCCAGAAATAGGTTCCATCTTACCTGTGAAAACACTGCCAGGACATCTCCCTCTGTCAAATCATGTGACAAGCCTCCTGCAAATATGTATGCAGAGTGCTTAAAACGTGCATGCCATGACCCTTTATCGGTTACACCAGCTGCGTGTTCTGCTCGCGTAACCTTTTGCACATTCTTTATTTGTGTCAGTGGATTCATCTGTGTGACTATACAGGCGGGGTTTTATGATGGCAAGTGTGTTGTTTTATAGTTGTAATTACATATACAAAGAGCTGTGGCCACCACAACACAGCCATACATGTATATAAATCATGAAAGCCTAGATGAAAGCCTAGCTAGCTGTGCAGCGATGGATACATCATTCCCCACGACATACACCCGATTACACCTGATCACCCATCAACCTTCATCATGCACCACAACCCTCCCATCTGTATCGAATTCCAACTGATACGGCATCTACACACCCTGCATATTAATTGAATACACAATACAGCTGCCAATGGACAACATTGAGGCACTTTCACCCGTATCGAGGGCAGTGTGGCAGCAGTTTGTTGTCAAAGCAGAGCAGCGCATAGAGCACCTAGCTGCGCAGGTGTGGGATGGTTATGTGTGGTTGTGGTGGATACTTTCTGGTTGTGTGGCTGACATGTGTCCTGTGGGTGCCTTTACAACGCCTATCGCATATGTTGATCAGCACCCACACACAACCCCCACATACAACCCCCCCCCCCCAACAAAAGGAGGATGTGGTGTACAAGCGTGCCCTCAAGGCCCTCAGCAACCTACCCAAGGCAGATGCACCACTCCTCATTAAAGTACTGACTGCATGGCGCAACAGAAAAATGGGGGCCAATGCTCCTGCTGCCTCAAAAACAAGGGTGTGTTTGTGTGTGTGTGTGTGTGTGTATAATATGTGTGTGTGAATGTGTGTGTGTGTATGTGTGTGTGTGAGAGTGATTGAGAGTGTGTGTAAGTGTGTGATGATTTACCCCCTCCAACAACATCATCCCTCACCCCCTCCAACAACCCCCTCACCCGCTCACCCCTCACCCTCTCACCCCCTCACCCCCTCACACTCTCACACAATATCCCTCACCCCCTCACTGCTCACACACAGCTTGCAGCAGAGGTGGTGTTTCTAGAATCACTGGTCAGTGTAGTCAAAGGCTACCCTGTAGCAGACCCCCGGCAACTGGATTCCACTATCATCAATTGGATATTACGTCATCAAGAGTTTGTACCACTGGTGACAGACCCGGATGTGCGGCGGCTGCGTGATTTGGTGTGTTATATATGAGAGGGAGGGTGGGTGGGTGATTTGGTGTGTTGTATGTGAGAGAGGGAGGGTGGATGGGGGATTTGGAGTGTGTTTGAGAGAGAGAGGTTGGTGTTGTGGATGTTGTATTGTGGACGTTGGTATTGTCTATGCATGCCACTGCCACTTCCACTTCCACTTCCACTTCCACACACACACACACACACACACACTCATGCTCATATACACACACACTCATGCTCATATACACATGCACATGTATACACACACATTGTTCATCCATGACCCAGGTATTGGACCTGAGTGCTCGACTGTGGGGTTTGGTATCCCTCTACAATCTACAACATGTGCAAAAACGATTTTTAGATGAGCTCAAGGTGATGGTTGCTTGTTGTATGTGTTTTCATCGAGTATTTGTAGTGTGTGTGTGTGGTGTATATGTGGTGTATCTGCACCTCCTCACGACAATACCCACCTCCCCACAACAAAACCCACCTCCCCACAACACCATTCCCCTATCCCACAACCCCCTCCAACACCCCCCAAAATCCCGCCAATCCCCCCCCAATCATCAGGTTTGTCTCAAAAAAAGAGACAACACCATTCCCCTAAACCCCTTCCAAACAGGTTCGCCTAAAAAAAGCAGACAACACCAATGATAGGCAACAAATCCTCCAATTATGCTCCAGTATGCAATTTGTGAGACTCAACTTTGATACACCCACTGATGTACACACTGCAACGGTATTTTTGGTGGAGACCAACCCACTCAAGCATGTTGCTGTGGCACGCAAGAGCATGGTGCAGCATGCAATTGCAGAGATGATGGTTACTATACTGAAGCCATACACGGATGCAAACGCACCACGGTGTGTACTTGGGGTGTGGTTGCGTGGCTGTTGTTGTTGTTGTTGTTGTTATTGTGATGATGATGGTGGGATGGTTCGTGTTGTTTGTGAAGCGTGGTGGTGTATCATGAGGGTTTTGTGTGTTTCTTTTGTATTATTAAGTGTTGCTGTCATATCCCCCTGTATGCTGTGTGTGTTTCTTTTGTATTATTAAGTGTTGCTGTCATATACCCCTGTATGTTATTTGTGTGTTTTCTCCACAACAACCATGACATTCACCACAACAACTATTCTCCACAACAACCATTGATTTCTCCACAACAACTATTCTCCACATGTACCACTCTATTCTCCACTTCCTATCACACCCCCTCCACACACCCCTCCACATTCACCGCCTCCCACCACTCCCCACCACCTCCCACGCCCCCCCAGGCGTGACCGGCCCCCCTTTGATAGCCAAGCTGGTGACCGTTGGTTTCGAGAAGTCGCCAAACTCGTGTCCGAAGTGAGTCGGTGGATACGCTCCCACAATAAACATGCGGCTGTGGGATACCCATTGCTCACCCAGCTGGTGTGCTTGATGGACAGTCGGGGGTTTTTGGAGCAAATGGATGAGGGCAAGGGGGGGTTGATGGATGTGTTGGTGAGGATGTTGAAGGATAGGGGGACGAGGGGGCTGGCGTTGGAGTGTCATGTTGACCTGGCACATTCGTATTTGCTGCGGTATGTTGTGGGGTTTTGCGGGGGGTGGGGGGGGTGGGGGGGGTGGAGGGGTGTGCTTGGCATGTGCAATATAAACACCTTTGTAAAACTTAAATACACAGTACAACACACACACACAAGAGAGCACACAATAGAATACACCGAACCCATCCATTACATCATCATCATCATCACATCATCATCAAGTCTACACCTCCATTCCTCCTCCCCATTCACCCCCCTCTCTTTTCCCATACAGGTTTGCGCCCCTTGCAGGGCCCCACCTTGCTGATCGAGGGGCCCCCTCAGGCGGGCAGTCCCCTGAGCAGGTGGTGACATGGGTTGACAGGGTTGCACATCCCCTAGTGCAGTCTATGCGCAAGGGACAGTGGGGGGCTTCCGAACAACAGGTGTGGTGTGGTGTAGTGTGGTGTGGTGTGGTGTATTCACACAGGGTGTTGTTGGGTGCACAGGGGTTGTTTGTATATGCACCTGGGCTGTTCATGTATGCACTGGGTCTGTTGTGTGTACATGCATCCCAATCACCGTAACCCCCCCCAACACCCCCCCACACACCCAGGAGCACCTGAGGCGCCTCACCCTCCTGGTTGCCCATCATGTACCTGAGTATGCAGTGGGTCACATGGTGGCTCAGATGCTGGCGACTGATGCCACTTGGGATTGCATGTTGTGTGGGGCACATGTGCTGAGGGATATACTAGTGACAGCCCATGGTGTGGGTGGTGTACAGGTATGTACACAAGACCATGTTGTCGGTTTTGCACAACATGCACAACATGGTTTTGTTGTTGGGTGTGTGTTTTTTTAAAGGTTTTTGTTGTTGTTTTTTTGTGTTTGTGTTTTGTGTTTTGTGTGTGTCTGTGTATTGTGTTGGCTTGTGTTTGTATGTATGTGATTCACATGCCCCACTCCCATCCTCCCCCACTCCACCTTGGACGAAACAACACACCACCCGATACATAGGTTCATGGTCAGGGGGGCTCCACATTGACATCAGGCCCCCCCCTCATGGACATTATACGACAGGGAGGGAGCCCCTTTGATTTGTATGGTATTCGTCACCTGGAGCGCCAGGTCAGCACCATGCTCGCAGCTATATTACAATTATGTCATCAGGTAGGAAGGGGGGGGGGGGGGGCGGTGGTTGTGTCTTGTGCTTGATGCTCCACTCTCCCAAACACACCCACACAAACACCTATATACATACACACACATTCATATCCCCTCCAAAACAAACACATACATACACACACCTATAAACACATTATCCTCCCCCAACACACCCCCACATACACCCACAGACACATGGTCATCAGCTACTAGTGTCACGTGCATCTACCGAGCAGCTCACCAGGGATAGGCCACTGTCATTGGCTGTGTTATCAGCTACATTACGATGTGTGCCGTATGTCATACCAGAGCATTGGAGAGGGTATGTAGAAACATGAAATGAAAAAAACACAAAACATGTGTGTGTGTTTCTTGCGTATTTTGGTGTTTGGAGTGTGCATGAACAACCGTGGGTGTATGTGTATGTGTGTGTGTACATGTGTGCATGTGTCTATTTGTGTATGTGTGTTGTATATATGTACATCATGGCTCACACACACATGTCCTCTCTCCAAACACACAAACACACACACACACACACACACAAACAAACAAACAAACACACAGTGGTAATAGAACACGTATGGCTGAAGAGCTGGTTTTGTATACCGTGCATGCTGACCGTGAGGTGAGAGAGGTTTCCTCAAAAGTGTTGACCGCATGCTTACGATGTCACCCACCCCTACGAGAGACGCTGCTCCTGGGTGTGGCTCGTGTATTGGGACGCATTGCTGATGAGCATGAAGCGGTGTGTGTGGGGTTGAAGTGGGTTTGTGGTGGGTTTGTAGTGGGTTTGCAGTGGGTTTGTGGTGGGTTTGTTGGGGGTTTGTGTGGTTCTTCCACGGTGTTGTACTTGTGTATAATCCTTGTTGTATACACACACACCATGTGACACATGTACATGTAATGTACACACCATTTACACACCATATACACACACAACCATATACAACACACCCCACACACACCCCACACACCATATACACTACCTTGTACACCACACACACCATGTACATTACACACCACACACTACATGCCCCCCACACCACCCACACACCGCCCACACCACACATCACACAGGTCATCATCAGCTTGACACAACTGTTAGATCTGTTGCTCCGTGATTGGCTACGGTTGCTTCTGGAACATGAGGATGCTGCTTCTGGACGCTTTGTGGAACCTCCTACACCGGGGGCCACTCGCCTGGATGTACCGCGTATTGAGGTGGGTGTGGGTGTGTGATTGTGGGGGTGGGGGTGGGCGGTGTGATTGTGTGTGTGTGTGTGCAGATGTGTGTGGGGGTGGGAGGGGATATGTGTGTCTTATATATGCCGATGTAGTGTACGCATGATATACTTGTGGTGCATTGTACACATATGCACAGGTTGCACCCCACATGCAACACACCTACTCATCACCACACGCAATAAACCACCACACACACCACCACACTCAAAGACGGCCCCCTCACCACCACACAGGGTGTGGCAGTGTCATTATTATGTCATGGCAGTGCATCAGTCCGCCAGTGTGCATGGAATCTTCTACACAGTGTCCGCCGCCTGCATGTCGCAATGACCAAAGCACTGCTCATGGGGGAACAGCCACCCACCCCGGCCTTGAGTGATTTGGTGGGGGGAGTGGGCGCGGTGGGTGGGGGGGGTGGGAGCAGGGATGATGGGGGGAGGGATGGTGTACCGGGTCAGACGTATGTGATGGACATATTGGAACAGGTGTGTTTGTTGGGAGTGGGTTGAGGTGTGTGGGGATGTGGGGGATTGGATGGGGTGGTTGTGGTTGTGGTTTTGAGTATGAGATATGTACAGTGTCTAGTGTACATTGCTTCATGGCCATTATATCAACCATTTGTTTTCATTCATCTCCCTTGTTCTTTTGCATAATCCCCCCTTTCTCTGAACCCCTCTATTTTTTCATCCCTCCCCTCTACGTTTCATGCCTCCCCTCTATTTGCACGACTTTTTTCCCACCAATAGGCTGGTCCTGAACTGGTAGAGCGCTTCTACTGGGATTTTGGGCCCTGGAGCACATTGTGGGCCCGGCATAGGCCAAGGGAGGACCCTGGGGAAAACATTAAATCGGTAGGTGTGCATGCTGGTGTGGGTGTGTATGTGGGTGCATGGTGGTGTGTGTATGTGGATAAGGGTACCAGTGTATGTGCATGAAGGTGCTAATGTATGTGTATGAATGTACTAGTGTACAGCTGTCAAGTTATATACCTACCTCTATGTATTGTCTACCTACGTTCCACCTACATATCACCTACCTACTATCTACATACCCTCTCCCTTCCATCTACATATCATCTACGTATCATCTACGCATCATCTACGCATCATCTACCCCTATATTCCATATAATCTCCACTCCTATGCACCACAGTTGCTGGTCTTGAGGCAAGCCACCTCTGATGGTGCTCGTCGTGCTGCTCGCCTGCTCTCTGAGGTCATACGCCAATCATCCCTACTGTGTAAAACCACGGCACACTCTACTCTACTAGAGGCACTGCAGCGCCTCAAGGTCAACGCATTGGTGGATGATACAGAAGGACGGTTGACTGTCATGGAGACACAGGTGTGGGGGTGGGAGTGGGTGGGTGTTGGGAACTGGGTGTGTGTGTGTTGCACATCATATCACATGAAAACCACCACATGAAAACCACCACATGAAAACCACCACATGAAAACCACCGCATGAAAACCACCCCATGAAAACCACCACCAGGTGGAGGCCAGAAGGGACTTGTGTTTATTGTACTGTTGTCTCGCCACTGCTGCACCTGGCATGCATAGTCTGACACAAGATATGCGACTGGGTATACTACCACTTCTGCGTGCCCTCACACAATGCTTGAGGTATGCAGTGTTTTTTATGTTTTTACTTTTTATGCATGTCCTTTGCGTGCTGTGTGGTGGTGGTAGTAGGAGCGTGCATTGTGTGCTAGTAACAATGTGCAATGGTAGGGTATTACTGTGTCTATGTGCCCACCTTTTCTCAAGTCTATACACACTTGTGCACATTCGCCAACATACGCCAACACCCATACACCCACTCACACGCGTACACAAAATCCACCACACAGGAGTGGTGTAGAGTGGCAGACCTCCATGGCTGTGCTTGCCCTGGGTCATGTGCATGAAGCCAACCTTCCCGGATTGGTCCAGGAGCTTGCTGACATCGTCCGGGAGACGTTGGGAACTGGTGGGAAGCTACGTGGGCGGGTGCGCCGAGAGGATTTGCGGCTGTATGTGGGACACATATGGCGACAGGTTTGGGGGGGGGTTGGAAGGGGGGGGGGAGATGTGGGTGTGTGATGTAGCAGTGGACATACTCCAGCAGTGGACATGCATTTGAAAACAAGCCCTCCTTCACACAACCATACTATACCCTACCACACACACATACAACATCCCCACCCACTGCTGCATGCATACACCCAACATGCAGCACACATCACCGATATACACCCAATATACACACCCAATATACACCCAATATACACACAGATAGCAGGGGCACTCGCACCTGGTAGGTTGAGGACCCACACCCTCCTACGTAATGAACTTATACGTTTTATTCGTGGCCATTATGATCTACTACTCAAGGAAACACAAGCAAAGGATGGTGCGTGTATTTGGGTGGTAGTGGTGTGTGTACATGATGTGTGGTGGTGTGTACATGATGCATTGTTGCTTTGTGCCTACACACACATCATGTGCTTTCCCATCCAACCCCACACCCAACCCCACACCCACAGAGTTGCAGTTGGATGCCATGCAGCTTCGTTTTTGCTATGCAGTGATAGTCAATGCATGTGGTCAACAGCTGGGAGGATCACCAGCATCATCTACTATTTTTGACACAAGTTTACGCAGTCGTTTGTTTGACCTCGTTGCATTGTGGTGCAAGGAGGGGCACATGGTGTTGAACCCAGCCCGACCTGATGGTGTGTGATGTTGTGTGCAAGTAATGTGATGTATTGCGTGATGTGTATGTATTGTGTTTGTGCTGTATGTGGAGTTTGTGGTGTGTGCAAGTGTTGTGTGGTAAAGAAAGAATAGGCTGGTGTTGAAGGTCTGCTTGTGTTTGTGCATGTCATGTCCACACATACATATGTACACACACACACATCAAATAAACACACAAACAAACACCCCCACACAGATTCCTTTGCCATTGGTTTACGTGAGCGCATCAATTTCACCAAACGAGCAACAGCCAAGGACCCCGACACCATGCGTGTATTGGAGCTTGATCTACGTGAGGCTGCAGACATGGTGGAACATGCTGCACATGCTGCCCTCACTGCGCTTATAGTGGTATGTGTGGGGGTATGTGAGGGGTGTATATGTGCGTAGGGGTTTGCTTGTAGTGTGGTATGTGTGGGTGTAGTGAGGGGTGTATATGTGTGGGTTGTAGTGAGGGGTGTATGTGTGTAGGGGTTTGCTTGTAGTGGTATGTGTGGGTGTAGGGTGTGCTTGTAGTGAGTGTTTTTGTGGTTGTGTGGTGTGTGCGTACAATATACCTTCTCCTCCTTCTCTGTCTTCCCATTCCCCCTTTATTTTCTTCTCATTCCCCTTTTCTTTCCTCCTCGTCCCCTTTTTATTGTCTTCTCATCCCCCTTTTGTTTTCCTCTCATTTCCTGCGCGTACATCCTGCACCTAACCTCCCCCCCCCCACAAAATACACACAGGGTCCTGTGTTTGATGGTCGCAGTCGCACTCGTGATGGTCGTGTTTTGGGTTGGATCGACCGCATGTTTCGTGCTGCATCTGATGGTGCAATGGGATCACCTGCACGTAAATTTGGACGCCCCAAGCCAGCAATAGCGGTGTGTTTTGTTGCTTGGGTGATGGGGTACTGTTGGTTGTGTGTTATATGATTGAGTATGATGTTGCTTCTTGGGTGATGGGGTACTGGTGATAGTACTGGTGTTGATCATGATGTTGCTGTTGAGAAGCATGGTGTGATAGTGTATAAAAGCATGTATTTGGTACAACATGGGTGGGTGTATGTGTATGCACATATACACACATGTCCTCACATGCACATACACACACACTTCACCCATATATACGCACATGTTCTCACATGCACACATGCTCATGATTTGCTTTATCCCCACTGACACCACCATCCATCCACCCATCCACCCACCTACACACCCACCTACACACACACACCTACACACCTATGCACCCAACCACACGCACCCACCTACACACCTATGCACCCACCCACACGCACCCACCCAACACCTACGCACCCACCCACACGCACCCACCCAACACCTACACACATAGGTTCGTGCATTGACACACTTTCTAGAGGGCAATGCAGACCTATGGCCAGTTGTCATTGACCAGTGCTATAGTGAGAGTCAACCAGTGGCTGTGGGGTACTTTCAAGTTGTGGTGGAGGTGTACTGCATGCAGCTGCTTGAGTGTCCCATACACCAGCTGCTGGGGCTGGTGCTGTTCAAGCTGGTGCATGATCGCAAGGTGGGGTGTTGGGTTGGGGTGGGGTGGGGTGGGGGTTGTGGGAGGGTATTGGTGGGGGTATGTGTGTGTGGGTAAGTGTGTGTGGGTATGTGTGGGTATGATGAGGCATGATGGACAATAGGGGCATGATGGTATAAGCAATTGTTTGACCATGCATGTGTTTGACCATGCATTTGTCCCCATGAATGTGTTTGACCATGCATCTATTCATCCATGCATCGTATCACACCCATGCATCGTATCACACCCACACAGGATGTGAGGTCAGACGCACTACAGCTGCTCAATGAGGTGTCTAGGAGGGAGTGGCAGAGAGGGCCTGCATCAGGAGCACCTATTGAGGGAGGAGAGGTGAGGTGGTGCTGGTGGGCGGTGAGTATGTGTGTTGAGGGAGGAGGGGTGGGGTGGTGCTGGTGGTTGAGTATGCGTGTGTTGTGTACAATTGGTGTATGTGTGTTGTTTGTACATACCGCACACATAAACGGTGTACACACACATGCAAACATACCCCCTCACACACGCACACACATGCCCCCTCACACACTCGCACACATACCCCCCCACACAGGAGGGTGCAGTGGCAGTTGTCATTGGCAATGTACAAGACAGCTACACCCAATTCCAATACCACCTCTCAGTCAAACTTGCACGGGAACACTCAGAACTCAGTCAACTGGTGGTCGTGGAGCTGTTGACCAGGTTTTGTGGGTGTAAACGGTTGCGGCATGGGATGGTGACGTGTCTGGTGCCCTGGGCGGAGAACCTTACTATACCAGCCAATGGGTGGAAGGTGAGGGTAGTGACATGTTTTTTTTTCTAGTGTTGCTGTTGCAGAGGATCAACACCATACATTGTACTTGCTCGCTTGCGCATGTGTGCGCACACACACAAATACACACACACACACACACATTCACACACACACAAGCACACATGTCATTATCCACAACACACACACCCCTCCATCATAAACCCCTCAACAGGACAACTGGAGTCGTGCATTACTAGGATCGCTGTATGAAGTGACTCTCAAACATGGTCCAGCACACCCCTCTGAGGTAGAACGACTGTGGAGCACGTTGGCTGGTCATAAAAATAATGTTATTCACATGGTTGACTTTTTGGTCAACAAGGGGTGTGAGGAAACTCACCCGGACAAGGTATGACCTCACATACATACACATATAGCCCCCCCCCCCCCCAACATATACCCATCCACATATACGCCCACCCACCCACCCACCCACATGTACCCACATACACACAAATATACCCACCCATACACACGTGTATACCCATCCATGCACACACATACCCCCCTCACCCCACACATACCCCCCACCCCCCACCCCACCCCCACCTCACACACAAAGAATGTACAGCAATTCTTTATTGTGGCCAAACGCACTGCA
>VFQP010000515.1_pt1 | contig 72347 bp, 61 predicted proteins | sample 3512351 | NCBI WGS metagenome assembly VFQP01 (sample SAMN10412372, study PRJNA504923) | tailings metagenome | isolation source: Relicate 1 Philex TSF1 revegetated site | place: Philippines: Tuba, Benguet | collected 2017-08-29
ACAAACACCCAGGTTAATCGGCGGCTTAGGAGAACAACATGCAAGTAATTTTATTAGAAAAAGTAGCAAACCTGGGCAGCCTGGGCGATGTGGTTAAAGTGAAAGACGGTTATGGCCGTAACTTCCTCATCCCTCAAGGCAAAGCCAAACGTGCAACCGAAGCCAACCAGGCTGAATTCGCTGCACGTCGTGCTGATCTGGAAAAACAACAAGCTGATCTGTTGACCGCAGCGCAAGCGCGTGGCGAGAAACTGGCTGGTTTCACTTTGACAGTAGCGCAAAAAGCGGGTGTTGATGGTCGTCTGTTCGGTTCTGTAACCAACCTGGATATCGCTTCCGGTCTGCAGGCACAAGGTCATGACGTGAAGAAATCTGAAGTGCGTTTGCCTAACGGCCCGCTGAAGACGATTGGTGAGTTCCCTGTGAGCGTTGCATTGCACCATGATGTGGTTGTTGACATCAATGTGTCAGTGGTTGCTGAAGCTTAATTCAAGCTTCTTGCATATATGAAAAAGGCTACTTCGGTAGCCTTTTTTATTTGGCTGAACGCATTACACTCGTTTACATTGTTTAGGATGTGTGAGAACAGCGCTTAGAAGTAAATTTCACCTTTGCATGAAGTAATTCTTTGCTTTAAAACTTAACGCTCAAGGCCGTCATTCTGGCGGAGGCCAGAATCCAGGCTGGGGATTGTTTAGCTTGGTAACGTTCGAAACGCAAATGTTGCACTTGGCAGGGTTAAGTAAGCATTTTTCATAGATTCAGCATTCTTTTTCGCCTCTAGGCGAGTTACTTTTCTTTGCTTGCCCAAAGAAAATGTAACCAAAAGAAAGGGCACCCTAGCTTCCGCTTTTTCCCTGCGTTGCTCATCAGCGTGGGCGGCCAACGAAACTCGCCCTAGCGGCTTGCAAAGAACGCAAGCCACCGCGGAACTCGAACAGACGCTGGCCGAAGACTCCCACGCTGACTGTGCTACTCGGCGCGTCAGATAGGGGCCCATGAAAGGCACACGCTTTCAATTTGAGTGTAATTCTTTGGATTGCATGACGCTCAAACACTGCAGCAAAACAAATTAAAGAATTACTAGAATTTGAGTTTGGGTTTTGAAGTTAAAAACTTACTCAGCGCCCGCCGTCTTCTGTGTATAAGCACTATTTCACCGTGGTGGGTTTAACCGGGCCCCTATCTGACGCGCCGAGTAGCGCAGGCAAAACAAGATGAAGGGAGCGTTTGTTTGAGTCCCGCAGCAGCTCACGCTTTGTGTGAGCTGCCAGGTCGAGTTTCGCGACCGCTTGTTTTGATGAGCAACGCAGGAAACAAGCGGAAGCTAGGGTGCATTTCTTTTGGTTACTTATTCTTTGTGCACGCAAAGAAAAGTAACTCGCCTACAGGCGAAAAGAATCTTTAATTAGCTAGTAAATTTTTGCCAGTGCATCTATTCTAAAAAATACCGACTTATTCTTTGTCTTTTCACGTATAGACAAGCGTAAGAAAGAAGGTCGCCTAGAGGCAAAAAAGAACTAAAACAAGCAAGCGACCTAACTTCATTACGTTCACCCCTTCAAATTTAAATATCCCTGCCCACTCAAAACTGAAATCTATTTATTTAAATCCGATTTCATTCATAGTTAATTCTAAAACTCCAAAATGCCGATTCGCTTTTCGGTATAATCGCCAGATGGCCGACGAACAACTCGAATTTCTCAAACTTCCCCCGCACTCCATCGAAGCCGAACAATCCGTATTGGGCGGCCTGCTGCTGGACAATGAAGCACTGGATAAAATCGCCGATATCCTGGCAGCACAGGATTTCTACCAGCACGACCACAAGCTCATTTATGAACATATCACCCGGCTGATCGAACGAAACCAGCCGGCGGATATCGTGACTGTCGCCGAATCGCTGGAAAGTACCGCTGAACTGACCACCATAGGGGGCGTGGCTTATCTCGGTGCGCTGGCCCAGAATACGCCTACCGCAGCCAATATCCGCCGTTATGCGGAAATCGTGCATGAGCGTTTTGTCATGCGCCAGCTGGTGGCGGTGGGAACCGATATTGCGGAAAGTGCATATCTGCCGAATGGCCGTGATGCCCAGCAGTTGCTGGATGAAGCCGAAGCCAAGATTTTCCAGATTGCTGAAGGCGGTAACCGCAAGAGCCAGGGCTTCCTTGGTATGCAGGTGTTGCTGCCACAGGTGGCCGACCGCATCGATTACCTGTATTCGCGAGAAAACCATTCTGATGTGACCGGTATTCCTACCGGGTTCACGGACCTTGATTCCATGACTTCCGGTTTGCAGGGTGGTGACATGGTGATTATTGCCGGTCGTCCGTCTATGGGTAAAACTGCGTTTGCGATCAACATTGCCGAGAATGTCGCACTGGATACCAATAAAGCGGTGGCGATTTTCTCGATGGAGATGGGCGCCACGCAGTTGACGACACGTATGATTGGTTCGATCGGGCGTCTTGACCAGCACAAGATGCGTAACGGTAACCTCGAAGATGAGGACTGGGAAAAGCTCACCACTGCCTTGGGCAAGCTGAACGAAGCGCCTATCTACATAGATGAAGGCGCTGGGTTAAGCAGTTTTGACGTGCGCGCCCGTGCACGCCGTTTACACAGGCAGACTGGCGAATTGGGCTTGATCGTGATCGACTATTTGCAATTGATGACATCGCCTGCCGGTCGCCAGGGCGAGAACCGCGCGACGGAAATTTCCGAAATCTCACGGTCGCTGAAAGCATTGGCAAAAGAGCTGAACGTGCCCCTGATCGCTATTTCGCAGCTGAACCGAAGTGTGGACCAGCGTCCTGACAAGCGTCCGGTGATGAGTGACTTGCGCGAATCCGGCGCGATCGAGCAGGATGCCGACTTGATCATGTTCGTATACCGCGATGAATACTACAACCCGGACAGTGCCGAAAAGGGGACCGCCGAGATTATTATCGCCAAACAGCGTAACGGCCCGATAGGGCGCGTACGCCTGACATTTATGGGTGCGCATACACGCTTTATGGATTACGCGAACGCTGCGTACATGCCGGACGAATACTAACGCACTCAGTTTATGCGTCCTATCGTTGCTTATATTTCGGAAAAAGCATTCGCACATAACCTGGCGCAAGTCAGGCGCTATGCCTCGCATTCCAAAGTGATTTCTGTGGTGAAGGCAAATGCCTATGGCCATGGCTTGCTGAATGCTGCGCGTGGATTGAAGGAAACCGATGCATTTGCCGTGCTGAATATCAATGAGGCTGTCACCTTGCGTGATGCCGGATACCAGCATCCTATTCTGTTGCTGGAAGGTATTTTTTCTGCCGAAGAAATGACACTGGTGGATAGGTACCGTTTGGATACAGTGATTTCCCACCAGACACAGCTGCATTGGCTGCTTGAATACCAGGCTAATTTGCCATTGCGTGTATATCTCAAGCTGGATAGCGGCATGCACAGGCTGGGTTTACAGCCAGACGCTTTCCAGACAGCGTTGGATCAATTAAAGGCAAGAAAAAATGTCAGCGAAATTGTGCTGATGACCCATTTCGCCAATTCTGATTTAGTGAATGGTGTCGCCCAGGCGATGACTGTAGTAGAGCAAGTCATGCCTGCACACACTTACAAACGCTCACTCGCTAACTCAGCGGCCATTGTGCAGCAGCCACAAACGCATGCTGACTGGGTGCGCCCAGGCATCATGCTGTATGGTGCGACGCCGATTGCAGAGAAGACCGCTGTTTCGCTAGGGCTGGAGCCGGTGATGACACTCCAATCGGCTTTGATTGGCGTGCAGGACATTCAGGCCGGCGAAAGTGTAGGTTATGGCAGTTTATTCACTGCAGACAAACCCACCAGGGTAGGCATAGTCGCTTGCGGTTATGCTGATGGTTATCCCAGGCATGCACCCACTAACACGCCTATTGCGGTGAATGGCGTACTAACCCGCACCTTGGGCCGTGTCTCTATGGATATGCTGGCAGTGGATATTACGAATATTCCCGATGCTAGCATCGGCAGCAGCGTGGAGCTATGGGGCAATTTAGTCCCCGTCGATGCAGTGGCGCAAGCCAGCGGGACGATCGGCTATGAGCTGCTGTGCGCAGTCACGGCACGCGTGCCTATGCATGTGATCGATTAATTGTTAATGCACTGCAGCGAATCAGTTGAGATTCGCGCATGATCTTTAACCGTGGTTAGACTCCAAATTCAGTATCTATCATTTACCGCGACACAATAATCACAATCAGGGTTTTCATGGCAAAAGCAAAAACACAATATACCTGTACCGAATGCGGCGCTAGCGAGCCTAAATGGCAAGGGCAATGCCCCAGTTGCCATGCCTGGAATACTCTGGTGGAAACCGTGCCGGAAACAGCCACCCAAAGCCGCTTTGCCAGTCTGGCACCTACGGCACAATTGCAGAAACTGGCGGACGTCGAGGCGCAGGATGTTTCGCGCCAGCCTACAGGCATTGCTGAGTTTGATCGCGTACTTGGCGGCGGTTTGGTGGCGGGTGGTGTGGTACTGATCGGTGGTGATCCCGGTATCGGTAAATCAACGCTGCTGCTGCAAACGGTATGTAAAGTATCTGAGACCATGAAGTCGTTTTATATCAGTGGTGAGGAATCCGCCCAGCAGATTGCCATGCGCGCTTTACGCCTGGGGCTGAATGCAAGTCAGGTGGATGTCCTGGCGGAAATCAACCTGGAGAAGATCAGCCAGGTGCTACAGCAGCATAAACCGGATGTAGTCGTGATCGACTCTATCCAGACCGTCTATTCGGAAGCCTTGCAGTCAGCGCCGGGTTCGGTGGCGCAAGTGCGTGAGTGTAGCGCGCAACTGACGCGTATCGCCAAGCAATTGGGTATCAGCATGATACTGGTTGGCCATGTGACAAAGGAAGGCTCCTTGGCCGGACCGCGTGTGCTGGAGCATATTGTCGATAGCGTGCTTTACTTTGAAGGCGACCAGAATTCGAGTTTCCGGCTGATCCGCGCTTTCAAGAACCGCTTTGGCGCGGTGAATGAGCTGGGTGTGTTTGCCATGACCGAAAAAGGCTTGCGGGAAGTCAGTAATCCGTCTGCCCTGTTTTTGTCACATCACGATACTCCTGTGCCAGGATCATGCATCACGGTGACGCAAGAGGGCACACGTCCATTGCTGGTTGAAATCCAGGCATTAGTTGATACCTCTCATGCGCCAAATCCGAAGCGACTGTGCGTAGGCCTGGAGCAAAACCGCTTGGCGATGTTGCTGGCTGTGTTGCATAGACATGCCGGCGTCGCGTGTTTTGATCAGGATGTATTTATTAATGCAGTGGGCGGCGTCAAAATCAGCGAACCTGCCGTGGATTTGGCAGTGCTGCTGTCGATTGTTTCATCCTTTAAAAATAAGCCATTACTAAACAAACTAATTGTGTTTGGCGAAGTAGGGTTGGCGGGAGAGGTTCGGCCAGTACAACGCGGGCAAGAGCGTTTAAAAGAAGCAGCCAAGCTTGGATTTACCCATGCCATTATTCCCAAAGCCAATGCGCCCAAGGGTGGTGTGCCAGGATTGCATATTGATGCGATTGACAGGCTGGAACAGGCGATTGATCTGTTACGTGGATAAAAAAATGGCAACGATGTCAGGGAGTGGCATCGTTGCCTTGAGTGGTGGCTGTCCAGAAGAGGGTTGAACAGCCACAGGGAAGATAACAGGGCTAAACTTCTACATTAGCCTGCATGCATCTGTTAAAAATCTTTTTGCCGTTCACCTGACGGATCTTGTTGCACATCTTTCACATTCTCTAAAGCCTTGCTCAATCATTCTGCTGATTGATTTGTATGACTGAAGTATAAGAAGTTTGGTCAGGCAGGTCAGTTACACAGAGCTGGGTTTTGTAGCGATTTGTAGCTACCTGGATACATGCATGGAAGCAGGCTGGTTTAGAGAAACAGTATTACTTTTTTCACAAAATGTTCATGAAACTATATGGTTCGTTTTTTGCCTTATCAGATGTGTGCCTATAACACATTAATATGACAATAATATGACGTGATGTCATAAAGGTGGAAATGGAGAGATACGATGAAAAAAACTCTAATACTGATTTCCCTGCTGTTATCTGCTTGCGCTAGTAACCAGCCAACTCCGCACGCTACCAGCAATGGCAAGCCGGGCTATAAAATTACCTGTAGTGAATTCAATACCACACTCGAACAGTGCAAGACGAAAGCCAGTGAAAACTGCACACATGGTTATGAGGTGGATCCGCATCTTTCCTATCGCGAAACCTTTCCGGATGCAGGGGATGGTATCTATGTCCCTGCCAGGAACCACCTGGTGGTAGGCTGCAAAGATCCGCAAGCTTGAAGCAGGGTAAGTGGGGTCAGGTATCGGCCAATATCAGATTGGCCGCCGCAACTCCGCTCCTGACCGCGCCTTCAATAGTGGCCGGATAGGGTCCGGCAGTATAATCGCCCGCAAGGTAGATGTGCGACTGGGAAGTTTTGTTTTGGAGCCGCTGTAAATTTGGCAAGCAACTGAACGTTGCGCGTTTTTCGGTGATGATTTGTGTCCAGGCAGGCTTTGTACCTAACTGTATGCCATAGGCTCTTAAAGCCTGATTTAATTCACTGATGCATTGCTGGATGAATGCCGCTTTGTCACCGGGCAATGATTGATGGGCGCTGATGACCAGCGCTAGCAATCCTGATTGATTGCAGCACTGCCCACGGTCAAATACCCATTGCGCCACCCCATGGCATAAACCGATCACAGCATATGGCAGTTTTGTCTCTGGCGGGTATTGCAGATAGACCGTCGTGATCGGCTGGTAATCAAATGAGGGAATGTCTATCTCGCTTGCCACCGTTTTCAGTTGATGCGGCCCAGTCGCGAGGATCACATCGTCAAACTGTTGTTGCCCTTGAGCCGTCTCCAATACGCAATTCGCTTCGTCATAATCAACAGCTTTATATTGCAAAGAATGCACTGGCGTACGCAGCAAAAGCTGGCCGCCGAGTGCCTTAATCTTCTTAAGTAATGGTTCGATAATTGTGCTGGACAAGTCTGACTTCACAATCAAAAAGTCGCTGTCGGCTCGACGTTGCTGGAAGCTGTCATGCAGTACATTCAAAAACACCTGAGCGCTGGCGCTATCCATCGGCGTGTTCAATGCAGCCAGGCATAAAGGCTCCCACAACAGTTTGATTGCGGCTTCTGTTTGCAGGCCCTGTTTCAGTAACGCTGCGACTGTCATGTCCTGCGCAAGCCTGAATGCATTTCTTTTTAAATCCAGCATCCAGCGAATGGCGTGCCACTTGCTGTCTAACGCCAGGCCTCGCGCTGTCACTAAGCCCCATAGTAAATGTAGCGGAGCAGGTAACCAGGCCGGTGTAACCAGTGACATACGCTGCTTGCCGTTATGCATATGTAATGCCAGCGGTAAGCGTAAAAATAGCTGATCGGCATCCAGGCCGGCTTCTTGTAGAAGCTGCAAGGTGGCATGATAGGCGCCTATACACAGGTGCTGGCCGTTATCTATCATGGTATTTGCATGCGATACACCGCGAGCCCGGCCCCCGGCCTGAGGTGCAGCTTCGAAGATGGTGACGCGATGGCCTTTACCCAATAAGCTGAGTGCGGCAGCCAGTCCGGCCAGACCGGCGCCGACAATCGCGACATTGCGCTGAGGATGCGTGTTGTTAAGCATGCCAGCCTGAGTAATCAGTTAACGGTATTTGAACCACACGCCCAGGGCCAGCTTCAGTTTCCTGAAAGGGGGCAGCATGATTTTGTGGGTGAGCACCAGGTTGGGTGCCTGCCGGATTTCCTGCAGCAAGGCGCGGTAGATCGCCGCCATCATTAAACCGGGTAATTGCTGTTTGATATCTGCCGGTGGCAATTGGCTGATCGCTTTTTCATAAAACAATTCTGCCCGTTCGATTTGCTTGAGCAGCAGGGCATGGGTCTGCGCAGTGTCCTGGCTTTGCAACAGCTGCTGTTCCGAAACGCCTGCTTTTTCAAGTTCATCGATGGGAATATAGATTCTGCCGCGTCTGGCATCTTCACCTACATCGCGGATGATATTCGTCAGCTGGAAAGCCATGCCAAGGTCATGCGCATAGGCTAAGGTGGATTTGTCACTGTAACCGAAAATCTGCGCGGAGAGCAGGCCGACCACACTGGCAACCCGGTAACAATACAGTGCCAGCTGCTCAAAATCGGCGTAGCGATTGTATTGCGTATCCATCTGCATGCCATCGATGATCTCGATGAAATGCACTTCCTGCAACCCGAATTCTGCTACCACCGGTTTCAGCGCTTTGGTCACCGGGTGCTGCGGGGTTTCGTGGAATAAGCGGTTGATTTCCTGTTTCCACCATTGCAGTTTGGTCTGCGCGATCTGGTAATCCGTACATTCATCAACGACATCATCCACTTCGCGGCAAAATGCATAAAGTGCTGTCATCGCTTCACGTTTGTGTTTGGGCAAAAACAAAAAGCTCAGGGTGAAGCTGGAACCGCTTTGTTTGGTTTTCTGCTGACAGTATTGTTGCGGGGTCATTGTTTAAACAGGGCTTTCAGCAAAATAATCGGCCAATCAAAAGCATTCAGCGTCGGGCGGTGATGGTAGATGTCACCGCGGCAACGCTTCAATTTATAAATAATACGTTCGCCACCGGCGACTATCATGCGCAGTTCGAAACCTATGCGTCCAGTCAGTTGGCGGCCCAGCGGTTTACCGCCGAGCAGAAACTGCTCTGCGCGGGCTACATTGTACAAAAAGAATGCCTGCCATGTGTCATCCAGACGCTGCTGATGCAAATCCTGTTCGGTGATGCCAGAAGCTTGCATTTCTTCCTGACATAAATAAATGCGCCCCTGTTGACCATGTTTTTGCAGGTCGATGGCAATGTCCTGGTAAAAATTGATCAGCTGTAAAGCGGTGCATATCTGGTCTGACCATAACCGGTTCTGTGGTGTATCTGCTGCATATAATTGCAGCATCAACCTGCCGACCGGGTTGGCTGAGCGGCGGCAATAATCCAGCAATTCTTTAAAGTCGGTGTAGCGTGTTTTGACCACATCCTGTTTGAAAGCGCTGATCAGGTCCAGTAATGATTGCACTTCCAGCTTGTGGGTTTTAACTACTTGCTGGAGCGTTTTGAAAAACGGAAGTTCTGGCTGGATATAGGCTTGGATCAGCAGCAACTGGTCTTCGTAAGATTGCAATGCCTGCAAACGTTCGGATTCACTGGCATCGCCCTCGTCGGCAATATCATCCGCCTCGCGTGCAAACTGGTAAATCACACTGACCGCATAGCGCAAATGTGCGGGAAGCAATAACGACGCTACCGGGAAGTTCTCATAATGTGTCTGCGCCAGCGGCGGGTTGGCCGGCGTCGTCACTGGCTTGGAAAAGGCTTGCATGGCTTAAGTATGCCATAAATACGTGATACGCTTACACCTTGGAGATAACGAGCGTTAAAGAGAACTGAATGTTGGAGATGATAGGATGTTAGGCATTATCGGGGGCACCGGGTTGACAGAACTGACCAACCTGAATATTTCAAAGCGCCTGATTGTGCGCACGCCATATGGCAAGCCTTCGCAGCCCCTGGTATTCGGGGAGATCAATGGCAAAGAGGTGGTGTTCCTCGCGCGTCATGGCGGCGGCCATACCATACCGCCGCATGCAGTCAATTACCGCGCCAATATCTGGGCGTTACATTCGATAGGCGTGACCGATCTGCTGGCAGTCGCTACAGTGGGCGGCATCAGCCGTACCCTGATCCCGGGGGATATCGTGTTGCCTAACCAGATCCTGGATTACACACATGGCCGTGATAACACCTATCATGATGGCATTGAGTTACCGGTAAGGCATATCGACTTCACCCAGCCTTATACACACACCATGCGTGAACGTTGCCTGAAAGCCGCTGCTGATGCAGGGTGTACCCTGGTGGAAGGTGGCGTTTATGCCTGCGTACAAGGCCCGCGACTGGAAACGGCGGCCGAGATCGACCGCTACGAGCGTGACGGTGCCACTATCGTCGGCATGACAGGCATGCCGGAAGCAGTGCTGGCGCGCGAACTGGGCGTGTCGTATGCGGCAATTTGCCCGGTAGCCAATTTTGCTGCGGGCCGCGGTGATAGTGCGCAAGCCATCCACTTTGAACAGGTGATGCCTTTGCTGCAGCAAACCATGGATAAAGTGAAGTGTGTGATTGCGCAATACCTGTCCGATAACCATTGCGCAACGGGATAACTTTGTTTTGTGTTTTTGTGATGGAATCTGATCATGGCGATTAAACCGGTACTCAGGATGGGTGACCCTGTGTTGTTTCAGGTGGCGGATAAAGTCAAAGAATTTGACACGCCGGAGTTGCATGCCCTGATACAGGATATGCATGACACCATGACCCATATGAACGGTGCAGGGATCGCCGCGCCACAGATCGGCGTGAGTTTGCAGGTGGTGATGTTCGGTGTCGGCAAGAACCCGCGTTACCCGGATGCCGAAGAGGTCCCGTTCACCATACTCATCAATCCTGAGCTGACTGCGATGGATAATGAAGAAGAGGAGGGCTGGGAAGGATGCTTATCCGTACCGGGGATGCGCGGATTGGTGCCGCGCTACCAGCATCTGCATTATCGCGGGTTTAACCCGCAGGGAAATGTGATAGACCGTACCGTGAGTGGCTTTCATGCGCGGGTAGTGCAGCATGAATGTGACCACCTGTTTGGCATACTTTACCCGATGCGTATCCGCGATATGACAAAATTTGGCTTTAATGATGTACTTTTTCCTGGAATAACACTTCCAGATGACTGATTGTTTGTTATAATCCTGCCTTTCGGAAGAGTGGCAGAGCGGTTTAATGCTACAGTCTTGAAAACTGTCGAGGGTTCACGCCCTCCGTGAGTTCGAATCTCACCTCTTCCGCCAGATACAAGTGCCGCAGGAATGCGGCATTTTCATTTGCAGTTTTTATTCATTACATATTTAAGGAAACGTCATGACACAAATCATCATCGACCATAACCCGTCAGAAGAGAAGTTGAAAGAACTGGGCGTAAAAAGCTGGAACACATGGGATTGCGCACCTTCAAAATTCCCACTGGACTTCACAGCTACTGAAAAAGCCTACGTGTTGGAAGGCGAGTTCAAAGTGACTCCACAAGGTGGCGACACTGTGACTATCAAAGCCGGTGACTACGTTGAGTTTCCAAAAGGCCTGAAATCCCAGTGGGAAGTAGTGAAACAATTGAAAAAACACTACAAACACTTCTAATCAGAGGTCGTAGCAAGTATTTAATAAAAACCCTGCATTGCAGGGTTTTTTGTTTTATAGCCTTCAATATGGCTTGAGACTGACTGAAATCATTAAACTTTGCAAAATGGGAATATTTAGACGCAAACCAGCATCACTCTCTAGCCAAGTGACTGATATCAAACTACAATCTCATCCTGATTGAAAAATCAAACGCCTTGGGGTGGCTAACGCCTGAGATCCCGCGCAAGCGGGGAACCCAATGAACCTGACCCAGATAATGCTGGCGTAGGGACAGGCAGAGCACCTACAACGCAAATGTTTTTGGTTTGTTGTCCCCAACAAATCTACTCACGTCATTGTCACTCTTCACCTGTCCTTTTTATGTTTCTTAATAGAAAGGATTATCTTGAAACCGATTTCAAAACCATTGTCCCTGATCGGGCTTTTACTTGCCATGCCTGCATTAGCCGCAGAAGATGATGAGACAGTAAAATTACCGGACGTCGTCGTTAGTGCGGATTTCCGACCCAGTACCGCACAGAAAACAGCGGTAAGCCTGACGGAGATTAGCAAGGAAACCATAGAGTCACGTGGAGCGCAGCATCTGGAAGAAGTGTTGAACATGGCACCTAACGTCAATGTGTCAGCCGGAGCCTCTCGAGGGCGCTTTTTCCAGATTCGCGGCATGGGAATACTCAGTCAATATGATAATCCCATCAATCCATCAGTAGGTTTAATCATTGATGGCATAGACTTTAGCCGCCTGGGCGGCGCAGCGACCATGTTTGATATCGATTCGGTAGAAGTGCTGCAAGGGCCGCAAGGCACCAAGTTTGGCCCAAATGCCATCGCTGGAGCCATTACCATGCGTAGCGCCGAGCCTACTAAAGAATTCAAAATGCGGGCACAAGCCGGTGCTGGTGAATATAACACGCGTAATGTTGGCGTGGCAGTAGGCGGCACTATCGTTGAGGATCAGTTACTCGGACGCGCCTCGATCTACACGCATAAATCTGATGGCTACATGCAAAACGATACACTTGGGCGTGATGACACGCAAAAGCAAGATGAATTGACCTTCCGCAGTAAATTCAAGTTATTCGCGACTGAAGACCTGACCCTGGATTTCACGTTGATGCATGTGAATGTGAACAACGGTTATGACGCATTCACCCTGGATAACTCCAGACACAGTACATCTAACCAGCCAGGCAAAGACACGCAAAACACCAACGCTTTTGCTGTGAAAGCTAACTGGCAGGCCTCGGATGCGGTCCTCATCCAGTCTGAGGCCACTTATTTAAATTCTTCATCCACATACAGTTTTGATGGGGATTGGAGAACATTAAATGACAATGAGAAACATGACCGTGACCGCGATAATTACTCATTTGAGTTGCGTGCTTTATCAGATAAAGCTGGCCGTATCTTCAACGGTTCAACTGATTGGACGATTGGCCTCTATCGCTTTGTGCAGGATGAGAGTTTTCACTCCCGTATTGATTACAGAAGTTTCGGGCCAACCGTGTTCACACAGATAGCAGGCAAGTACAAAACAGAGAATACGGCTGTGTTTGGACAACTGGATAGTCATTTAACTGAAAAATTAACGCTGGTATCAGGGCTGCGCGTTGAGGATTTTAAAGCTGACTATTCCGACAGCGGATTGGTAGATGCAGCGCCAAGCAGTGTGAGAAAGAACGTGAATGAAGTGCTGTTAGGGGCTAAATTGGGCTTGAATTATCAAGCGCATGAGAATCAGCTGATCTATACCTCATTGACGCGCGGCTATAAACCTGGCGGTATCAATAACAATGCCACTTTGCCTCAGAATCAGAGACAGTTTAATACTGAATACATGTGGAATTTTGAAACTGGGCTTAAATCCAGCTGGCTGGATGGAACCCTTATCACCAATCTGGCGGCTTTCTACGCAAAACGCCTGGATGCACAAACACATAGCTCTGCTCAAGTTCCCAGCTCAGGTACTTTTACTGAGTTCTATGACAATGCTGCCAGAGCGACCCATCAAGGTGTGGAAGCCAGCATGGATTGGTTTTTGACCGATCAATTTCGCCTGACAGGTTCATTGGGAGTGCTGGATGCAAAATTCGACAGCTATAAGAATCCGGATGCTGCTGCTTTCAATCCGGAAGGCCGTCAAGTTGCCCATGCGCCCAGGTATACCTTTAATCTTGGATCTGAGTACTATGCGAATGACTATTGGACAATTCGAGCCAATGTGGAAGGTAAAGATGCATTCTATTTTTCAGACAGTCACAATGCCAAATCAAACGGCTATGCTTTATTGAATGCCAGCGCCGATTACCAGTACGATAAGCATTGGAAAGTCCGCATTTGGGCAAGGAATTTATTAGATAAAGATTATGCAACCCGTGGTTTTTTCTTTGACAATGGCTTTGGTGAGCAACGTTATGTCCAATATGGCGAACCGCGTATCGCTGGTGTCACGGTCACTTATGATTACTAAGCCAAGGTAGTTTCTTTTCCCTGTTTGATTTCTCTATTCTGGAGTTTTTATGCGTATTTCAGTCGATATCAGTTTATACCCGTTAACCGAAGGCTATGTAGAACCTATTCTGGAATTCATCAACAGGTTAGAAGCCAATAAAAATCTGATAGTGAAACGCAATAGCCTGGCGACGCAAGTGTTTGGCGAGTACCGCGAAGTGATGAACTGCCTGGATGCAGAAATGGAAGCGGTGTTTGATGCATTACCGCACAGTGTGTTCGTGATGAAGTTTATTGGCACAGACAGGGCTGATGTCGTCGATGTGTAAGCCTGTGGCTTCCATATTCACTTTTTTACTCGTAACCTTATAACTAGCCATGAACCAAGATAATCTTCAGCCTGTCCTGACTGCATTTCAGCATATGTCCAATTGGGAAATTGCCGCAGCCTTGATGGGGGTTGCCTATATTTTGCTGGCAGCAAAAGAGTCGCAATGGTGCTGGCTGTTTGCCTTCTTCAGCACGCTGGTATACACGGTATTGTTTTGGGAGGGCCAGCTTCCCATGCAGGCGCTGCTGAATTTTTATTATATGGGTATGGCGATTTATGGTTTCTGGGCTTGGCAAAAACACGGCAAGCAGGCTGATACATTACACATCAGCCGCTGGCCCTGGCTGTGGCATGCCGGTTTCATTGCAACCGGTGTGGTGGTGAGTGCGCTGGTCACTGCCTATCTACAAAAAACCGGGCAGTCGCAAAGTCCGGTGTTAGACGCGTACACGACGGTTTTTTCTGTGATGAATACCTGGCTGATCGCCAGGAAAGTGCTTGAAAACTGGCTGTACTGGGCGGTGATTGATGGCGCTGCCACGCTCTTGTATGTGCAAACAGGGTATTACGCAACAGCCGCTTTATTCGTATTAAACACTATTCTGGCGATTGTTGGTTTTATCAGCTGGGTAAAGCTCTACCGGCAACAAATTAAATAGGGCAATGGAGAAGTTTGCGTTTTCATATTCGCTGCATCCACTTTTCCAGATCAGTTTCACCAAGAATATTCATCAAAAACAGCAGTAGCTGGTAGCAGGGCTTATTTGCATTGTGCTCTGGCCAGCCATGCGTTCGCGTATAGTGCTGCCGGAATAATTTCAATTGCTCAGCTGTTAACACATATTCCAGCAATACCAGGTCCAGCGCGCGCGGCGCTATTACAAACGCATCAAGATCAATCAGTGCCAGCTTATTGCTGCCTGAATCACTAAAGCGGAATTGATCCCAGCGCAGGTCCAGCATCACCGGCACAAAGTCGGTTTCACGAATATTTTTTGCTTGCGCTAATACTTCAGTTACCAGCACTCCAGTTACCGATGGCGCAGCATTGCAAATATCGTTTTGCCTGACCAGGAAAGCAAGCGCATCATGCAAACGGCCTGCCCATTCTGGTGCAGGGAATTGTGGTGCATGTAGCTTGCCCCAGCTGGCGTAAGTGCATTGATGCAGTTTTGCGATATGTTCGGCCAGCTGTATCACTGATTGGTCGGGGATATGTTGTGGATCTACATCTTTCCCCGCTAGAAAACGGGTGAGCACATATCGATTGGCACTGGCTGCCACAAAATCAGGCACGTTAAGGGTACCGTTCTGCTCAAGAAAATCATGCGTTAAATCGATATTGCCCAGACTGTTTGGAAAGTCAGCCGCAAATAAACGGTTCGCGCCTGACCAGAAGGGGGATTTTTCTATGGTCGCCTGGTTGCAAACTTTGAGCACCATTTCACCATCGTTAGTCTGGCAATAAAAAAGCTGATGCGAACTATCCTCAAACTTGTTCGGGATAGCGCTGGGGGTGGCAACCAGTGAAGGTAAACTGGCTTGTTCGAGCAGAGTGAGTTGCGGATAAGTAAACATGGTGAGGCCTGTATTCTAAGCCATCGCACGGTTTAAATCATCCGCCCGCCACAATCAGAATAGCATGAGCACCGGTATAGATCATGCACAGCTGTTCAGATATGTTGATGAAGATAGATCGAAAATTCTAGAATTTATAATGCCAATAGACACTCAGCACTTCAACGCCGGGGTTTTCGCTGTCCAGGTTGGCATTGGATAAATGGCTGACGGCCAGGCCAAGGCTGTTTTGTTCGTTGATATCCTTGGCAACTTCAAGCTGGGAGCGGAATTCTACCGGATACCCGAGATCAAGGTCGCTGCTGCCGCGGCTGTAGTAACCTGCGCCCAGGCTGGGTTTTAAGTGCCAGGTTTCGGTGAATTCCCAGTCATACAATAAACCGCCGCCTAACCATAGGGTACCATCCGTAGTGGCTTGTATGCCTGCCCAGGGTTTCAGGTTTTCCAGCCATATACTGGTATCTGCTTCATAATCCAGGCGAAAATCAGCAGCAGAGTTTGAGCCGTCAAAATCATAACTACCGGCAGCGATGCCGAGAGTGCCAGCTTGAGAATGAGAGATTGAGGAGAATACGATAAACAGTGAAGCGATGAGGGTAGTTGTTTTCATTATTCTAGTGGACCAGTCACAGTGATTGAAATAATTGTGGATAAAATATAGCAAGCAATGCAAAAGCAAAGCGAGACTGGTCTGTCTTTTGTGATGCTGAATTTGAGTTTTTTGTATTTATGCAACATGGTTTTTCCTACATAAATGTAAGAATATTAATGTTATTTTTGTTGCAAAAAACTGATTGCGACGATGTATCTATATGAAGTTGTTGAATTTCGTTAATAGTTAAGATACGGAGTATTTGTAGGATCAAGGGTGGGGAAGTAAAGTTTAGCCAAAACTAACTTTAAGGTCGGTATTGTTAATAAGTAGGCGTGCAGCAAGCTTAAAGCTCGCTGAAAGCGGATTTCAAAGCGGAGATTTGTGATTCATTTAACGGCTGGCCGTCACTGTTTGAAATCAGGAAACTATCTTCCACGCGATTACCCAGCGTATTGATTTTGGCGTTGTGCAGAGCCACATCATTGTTCAGTAATGCCAGCGCCATGCAGGCGAGCAAGCCTGGCCTGTCATTGGCAATCACATCCAGCTGCTGGAGTTGTTGCTGCTGATCATGGTGGGTACTGGCAGGACGTATAAATATTTGCGTGGTGAGCGGCATATGCTTCACCTGGCGGCTGACACGGCCTCGGATGGGCGTCGGGATCGCCGCGGAGCCGGAGAGCTGCTCAGTCAGCCCCTGTTCAATATGCTTGAGCAGGCCGTTGTAGCTGATCTGCTGGGTTTCCGGTTCCAGCACAATAAAGTTATCCAGCGCATAGCCGTGCGCGGTAGTGAAGATTTTTGCCTGCACGATGTTGTATTGCATACTTTCGAAAAAATGGCAGATACGCGCAAAAATCTCTTTCTGGTCACGGCCGTAAATCATGACCTGGATGCCATCACCTTTTGGGCTGAGCCTGGCGCGCACAAGCGCCGTTTCAGTCAACTGGTGTGGAATCAGCAGGCGGCTTTGCCAGGCGATCTCATCACTGTCAAAGCGTTGGAAATAGCTTTCACCAAACGCTTGCCACAACGGTTGTACCGAGTCTTCTTTCAGGTTGAAGCTGCTGAGTTTTTGCAGGACTTCTTGTTTGCGCAGGCTTAATTGTGCTTCGGTGTTCAGCGATTGCTGCAATACGCGACGCGTCTGTAAAAACAGGCTTTCCAGTAACTTGGCTTTCCATGCATTCCAGACATTCGGGCTGGTACCGCGGATATCGGCTACCGTCAGCAAATACAAGGCGGTCAGGCGATATTCTGAACCTACCAGTTGCGCAAAGCCTTCAATCACATCCGGGTCGGATAGGTCACTTTTTTGGGCTGTACTGGAGAGTTTGAGATGTGCTTCCACCAGCCAGGCAACCAGCTCGCCATCCGCTTTCGGCAAGCCATGCTGCTGGCAGAAACGCCTGGCGTCTATGGTTCCCAAGACGGAATGGTCGCCGCCACGGCCTTTGGCGATGTCATGAAAAATCGCTGCCAGGTACAACAGATGCGGCTGACTGAATTCTGCAAATAGCTGGCTACATAACGGAAACTCATGCCGCAGTTCCGGCTTGGCAAAGCGGCGCAGGTTACGCAACACATTCATGGTGTGTTCATCCACGGTGTACACGTGGAACAGGTCATGTTGCATTTGCGCAATGACGCGGCCAAACACCGGTATGTAACGCCCGAGGATGCCGTAACGGTTCATGCGCCGCAAGCTGCGGTGTACCCCTTCGCGGGCCTGCAATATCTGCAGGAACAACGCTTTATTCACCGGCCGTTGACGGAATTTACTGTCGATCAACGGTTGTGCTGCTTGCAAGGCCCTGACTAATGGCGCGCTGAATCCGGCAATGGCAGCATGTTGCTGCAATAACTGGAAACAGCGCAGAATGGCTTCCGGCTTGCGCTGGAACAGGTCAGGAGCCTGTGCACTGAGTAACCCTTGTGACAGTACAAAATCCTCATCGATCACGGTCGCCTGCTCAGCCTGCGGGTGAAGCCGCGCATGCATCAGTTTCAGGAGCACTTCGTTTTCAATGATGATGGCTTTGGCACTGCGATAAAACCCTTGCATCAACTGTTCGCTGGCACGTTTTTGCGGTGTGGTCTGGTAACCCATCTGCTCGGCCAGTGTATTCTGGAAATCGAATACCAGACGGTCTTCGCGTCGTTTGGCCATCAAGTGCAGGCGGATACGCAGGTTTTGCAGCAATCGTTCGTGACGTTTCAACTGGCGTGCTTCCATATGGCTGAGCAGGCCAGTCTGGACCAGGTCTTGCCAGTCGTGACCGAGTCCCTGGCTTTGCGCGAGCCACAGTATTATATGCAAATCGCGCAAGCCGCCCGGGCTTTCCTTCAGGTTGGGTTCCAGGTTGTAAGCGGTATCGTTGAATTTTGCGTGGCGGATCTGTTGCTCACGCAACTTTTCGGCAAAAAAACGTGGTTTGTCCAGTTGGGTCCGCAATGACTGTAGCAGCGTTTTGAACGTGGCTTTGTTGCCCGTCAGCCAGCGGGCTTCCAGCAGGTTGGTCATGATGGTGACATCCAGCTGCGCTTCTGCCAGACATTCTGTCAACGTACGTACGCTATGTCCGATATTGAGGCCTATGTCCCACAGTGCGCCGATCAGTGCCTCCACGTCAGCCTGTAACTGGTTATCACTGTTTTCAGGCATCAGGATCAAGAGGTCGATATCTGAATGCGGGAACATGTCACCGCGCCCGTAACCACCTACGGCAACCAGGCTGACGCTATCCGGTAATTGAAATGCAGACCAGATTTCCCTTAACAGCTGATCAATCAGGCGGGTGGTTTGCTGTAGCAGGGTTTTCGCATTCGGGGCTGCCAGGTAGCTAGCCGCTATATGCTGACTTGATTGTTGGAAGGACTCGCGCCATTGCTTGAGTTGTTCTTTAGCAATTACGGTCATGGGCAATCAATAGCGTGATTCAGTTTTACAGTAAAGGACGCGGAGGAGACCCGGAGGAGAGGGTCATGATCTCATAGCCATCCTCTGTGACCACAATCGTGTGTTCCCACTGTGCGGACAGGCTGCGGTCTTTGGTCACCACTGTCCAGCCATCCGACATGAATTTGATCTCGCGACGACCGGCGTTGATCATAGGCTCAATAGTAAAAATCATGCCGGGTTTAAGTGTCACGCCAGTACCCGGTTTACCATAATGCAATACTTGCGGTTCGCAATGAAATTTTTTGCCTATGCCGTGCCCACAAAACTCACGCACTACGCTGTAGCCGTTTTTCTCGGCAAATGACTGGATTGCGTAACCCACATCACCCAGGGTATTGCCCGGTTTAACTTTTTCAATGCCGCGCCACATCGCCTGGTAGGTAATATCGCACAGGCGCTTGGCTTGTGGTGAAGTGGTGCCGACCAGGAACATGCGGGAAGTATCCCCATGGTAACCGTCTTTGATCACAGTGATATCGATGTTAACGATATCGCCATTTTTCAGCTCTTTTTCGCTGGGCACACCATGGCAGATCTGCTGGTTGATAGAAGTGCAAATCGATTTTGGATAAGGCGTGTGGCCATCCGGCGCGTAGTTCAAAGGTGCAGGGATGGCTTGTTGCACATTAACGATATAGTCATGGCACAATTGATCCAGCTTGTTGGTGGTGACGCCAGCGACTACAAAAGGCGTGATGTAGTCCAGCACTTCTGAAGCCAGCCGGCCGGCTATGCGCATTTTTTCGATTTCTTCGGGGGTATGCAGAATAATTGCCATAAATTTATCACGCTCAAGTCCAGGCAAATGGCCTGATGCAGAATCAATCACCAAAACGCCATTCTAACATAGCAGATTGGGTCTAATAGCTAAAGAATCAAGCTTTTACGGGCTTTAGACATGGCAGTGATGAATGAAACAGGCAGTGAATTCTGTGACTGATCGACGCATGCCTGAAAAGGGCATTGTTTTATACTCATGCGGATAGAACTCAAGCAGGAGCGTTTGTATGGTGACTCTCACCGAAGCAAGAGCCAGGCGTAATATTTCAGACTGGGTGGCATTCTTCAAGAATGCTGATATCCCTGTATTAAGGCAAACAGCCAGGGAACTGGCCCAATTGCGCGAGCGCGAGGATGAAACCGGCGCGCGCGATATCACGCGGGTGGTGATCAATGACCCGCTGATGACCTTTAAAGTGCTGACCTATGCCAATAATCACCGTGGCCGTCACCAGTTGCAAGACCTGGTGCAGGTGGAGCAAGCGATCATCATGATGGGCACCAGCACCTTTTTCGAGCAGATCCCTACTGTGCCGCATGTCGAAGAGATCTTAAGCCAGCATGTTTCCGGCCTGGTCGATTTGCTAAAACTCATGATACGCGCACACCGCGCCGGTTATTTTGCCGCCGAATTCGCTTCACACTTGATGGACCTGCATGCGGAAGAATTACGGGTAGCGGCTTCGTTGCATGATTTTGCTGAAATGCTGATGTGGTGCTTCAATCCTGAAGCCATGACTGAGATCCACAAACGCCAGGCTGCGGACAAAACCTTGCGTAGCAAAGCAGTCCAGCAAGAAGTACTGGGTTTCAAGGTGGTAGATTTGCAGGCGGAACTGGTGCGGGCATTTAACCTGCCCTCATTACTGACTGACCTGATGGATGAAGAGCGCGCGCATCTTCCCCGCGTCCGCAACGTACAATTCGCCGTCAACCTGGCCAGGCATTCTGCGGACGGCTGGGACAACGCAGCATTGCCGGATGATTACAAGGATATCGCCCAGTTACTGCATGTCGATGTGCCTCGCGTGATGCACATTGTAGGCGTACCTAACGCTACCTGATCCTAGCTGGCTCGATAACTCTGGCTGAGTACATCGGTAATGGCCTGGTGCACAGAGTCAATCAGCGTTTCCCACGAGGTGCCGGGAGCCTGCCGGAATAATCGCATGCCAGGGTACCAGGCGCAGGTGTCTGGTTGCTGCAACCAGCGGAAATGCGCCTGTGCCGGCAGCAACAACCACACGGGTTTCCCAAGCGCCGCCGCCAGGTGAGCGACCGCGGTATCCACCGAAATTACCAGATCCATCTGCATGACCAGGCCGGCGGTGTCGGTGAAATCAGACAGCAGAGGATGATGGCATTCCAGCATGGGGAAACGTTTAAGCATGATATGGTCTTCGCGCCGGAATTCTTTTTGCAGGCTGTGCCACTCGACTTCCATCTTTAGTAACGGCGCCATCAGGTGCAACGGGATACTGCGCAGGCGGTCATATTTATTATGCGCATCACCGCACCAGTTCACGCCGATACGTAACCTGCGTGCCGGGCCCAGTAATTGTTGCCAGGGCTGTTGATGCCGTTCGGCAACATGCAGGTAGGGCAGGGCAGCCGGAATCGTGCCGGTCACCGTCCGGAATGCCAGCGGCAAGCTGAGCATGGGGCAATAGGTATCAAAATGCGGGAGGGGGCGGCCATCCTGGCGAATCACCTGGATGTTCACGTCATGTCCCCATAACTCATTAAATAAGTTAAACAGGGCTTCCGGCACTGCGACAATCATCTGGTTAGGCTTGAAGGTCTTGACCATGTCTACATAGCGGCAAAATTGCAAAGTATCACTGAGCGTCTGTTCTGCCAGGATCAGGATGGTCTTGCCTACCAGCGAGGTATTGCCAGGCCACAATAGTTGCCGGTCAGGTATCTGTACGGCAGGCAGTACCTGCCAGCGTGCCTCATACATGGGCCAGCCTTCTTCATACTCGCCGCGAGCCAGTTTTAGCATGCTTAAGACATAACGCGCCTGTGCATGCGATGGCGCATGTTTAAGCGCAGTTTCAAGACATTGATAAGCCTCATCGGTATCGCCGTTTTCGTACAAAGCGAGGCCCAGGTTGCAATAAGCAGATGCATAACCGGGATTCAGTTTCAGGGCCTGCCTGAAATCCGTGATCGCTTCAGGATATTTACCGAGCTGACATAGCACGACACCGCGGTTGTTATAGGGCACCGGCAGATCAGGCTGATGGGCAATGGCATGGTGAAACGCGCGCAACGCTCTTTCATGCTGCCCTTGCAATTGCAGTATCAGGGCGCGCTGGTGGTGCGCTTCTGCAAAGTCAGGCTGGATTTTAATGGCGGCATCCATGCAGGCCAGCGCTTCCGCCGGGGCATGCAGCTGCTGGTGCAACACCCCTAGCCGGTAGTGGAAGTGTGCGTGCTCAGGGTGCGCCTTGACCGCCTGCTGAAGCACGCTCACGGCCTGTTCGAACTGTTGTGCCTGCAGCATTAAATCGACGCATTCGGTAAATGCCTGCAGATGTTGCGTATCCAGCTTGATCACGGTGCGCAGCCGCAAGATCGCCTCCTGAGCGCGGCCTAGGTTTTTTAATGCACGGGCATCCAGGTAATAGCTTTGCGCCTGCTTCGCATCCAGTTTGATCGCCTGTTTGTAAGCGTCATGCGCCGCAGAAAACTGCTGGGTGCGCATCTGCAGGTTGGCCAGCTGCAAACGCAGCTGCAGTGATTTTGGCTGCAAGCTGATAGCCTGCAGTAGATATTGCTCGGCGGCATGAAACTCCTCGTTTTGCAGCATCAATCCCGCCAGCTTCTGGTACGCCTCCCACCTTTGCGGGTCGGCAGCAATCACTTTCAGCAGTTTTGCAATGGCTTCGTTATTCATGGGGGAACTGCAACACTTCAGACGTTTGCGGATGACCTTAAAATGACAGATGGCGGATTAAGGTACAATAAGCGGCTTGCAGCGTCAACGACCCAACTGTCGTATGACCGGTTTTAGGAAAGGAAAAATGCGAATGCTCGTCAAACTGGTGATGTATGGCCTGATACTGTGGCTGGCCATCTGGGGGTACCGTCAATATCAGCAGCCCTCGGGACGACTCAGTGTGGGTATGAAAGCACCTGATTTCAGACTTGCGGATGCGCAGGGGGAAATGCGCCGCCTGACTGACTGGCAAGGCAAATGGGTGATCCTGTATTTTTATCCCAAAGATGACACCCCGGGCTGTACCAAAGAGGCCTGCCATTTTCGGGATGATATCCAGCAGATCCGTGCGCTGGGTGGGGAAGTAGTAGGCATCAGCGTCGATACAGTCGCCAGCCATGCCGGATTTGCGCACAAGCACCGTTTGCCTTTCCCGCTGCTGGCCGATACCACCGGCCAGGTCGCGGATGCTTATGGCGCTTTGCTGAACATGCTGGTATTCCAGGTAGCCAAACGCACTACCTTTGTTATTGATCCGCAAGGCACCATTGCGGAGATCTACAGCAATGTGAATCCCGACGGTCACAGCCAGGTGATCATCAATGACCTCAAACGCCTCTCGGCTTTCTAGAAGAGCACTATGCAAGCACTCTCCCTTATCGTCGCGCATGCAGATAACCGTGTCATTGGTCTTGATAACCAGTTACCCTGGCACCTGCCAGAAGATTTGAAACGATTCAAGCAACTGACCATGGGGCACCATATCATTATGGGCCGCAAAACCTACGAGTCTTTAGGGCGCCTGTTGCCTGGGCGGACGACGGTGATTGTGACGCGTGACCCTGATTACCAGGTGGATGGTGCAAAGGTTGTGCATTCCATTCCGGAGGCGCTGGCTGCCTGTGCTGGCGACGATGAGCCGTTTCTGATCGGTGGGGCGGAATTGTATGCGCTGGGGTTTCCGCATGTGACAAAGTTATATATCACACGGGTGTATTCAAACGTTAATGGTGATGCTTTTTTCCCTGAGCTGGACATGGCGGATTGGGAATTGGTGTCAGAACAGGCGAATATTTCGGAAAAAGGGTTACAGTATAGTGATATGGTTTATCAGCGGCGTGGTTTAAAAGAGGCGTAGATGTTTATGAGTCAGTTTGGTTGGTAAGCGACCAGGTGGTTCTATTTTCTAAATGAGGTAGTTACCTAGTGCTCCGCGCAGCATGTTTTGCGCCTGCCTAATGACTGAAGACTTATTCGAAAGCTGATCTGCCAAGTTGCTGGTTGTCATTCCGGCGTAGGGTGTAGCAGGGGTTTCGTAAAGCATGCTGTACGCCTGCGGAACGGCTGGCTTCTGCATAAGCCAGCGCGCCCTGCAAGGGAGAATCCAGGCGAGGTTATGCTTAGTTTAGGGATAATCGAAGAGGGAATTCTGCGCTTGTTGTATATCTTAAACAGGTAATTCTTCAGAATATTCACCCATTCTATTTCGCCCCTCGGCGAGTTACTTTTCTTTGCTTGCCCAAAGAATAAGTAACCAAAAGAAAGAGGTGAATATTCAAATAAATGCTTATTAAAACTTCACCATAAAATATGTCACTAGCTAAGTTGCGAAGAGCAACCTTAAAATCTACAAGGATGCTTCTTCACCAAAAGCTAATGATTAATCTTCGTGCTTAACACAATCAACAAAGTATTCCGCTTTACCATTCACCAACTGTTTAACCAACCCATGGTTATCCGTCTCAAAACCAGGGAATTTCTCGTTAAACTCACGCGCAAACTTCAGGTAATTCACAATCACCTTGTTAAAGCGCTCACCTGGAATCAACAACGGAATACCCGGCGGGTAGGGCGTCAACAACACGGCGGTGACGCGATCTTCCAGGTCATCAATCGCCACACGTTCAATCTTGCGATGTGCCATTTTTGAGAACGCATCGGTCGGTTTCATGGCAGGTACCATATCCGACAGGTACATCTCCGTGGTCAGGCGCGCCACGTCATTCGCTTTATAGACTTCGTGGATCTGCGTACAAAGGTCTTTCAAGCCTATGCGCTCATAGCGAGGGTGTTTTTGTACAAATTCCGGCAATACTTTCCACAATGGCTGATTCTTGTCGTAGTCATCTTTAAACTGCTGTAGCGCCGCCACCATGGTGTTCCAGCGGCCTTTGGTGATGCCGATGGTGAACATGATGAAAAACGAATACAAGCCGGTTTTTTCCACGATCACGCCATGTTCAGCCAGGTATTTGGTGACAATTGCCGCAGGAATGCCGAATTCTTCAGAAAAATCACCCTCTACATCCAGCCCTGGCGTGATGATGGTCGCCTTGATCGGGTCCAGCATGTTGAAGCCTTCGGCCAGGTTGCCGAAACCATGCCAGCGCTCGTTGGCTTTCAGCATCCAGGCATCTCGCTCTTCCAGGCCATCTTCTGACAGGTCATTCGGGCCCCAGACCTTGAACCACCAGTCGGTACCCCATTCTTCATCTACCTTGCGCATGGCACGGCGGAAATCAAGGGCTTCTTTCAACGACTCTTCCACCAGTGCTGTACCGCCCGGTGCTTCCATCATGGCGGCCGCGACGTCACAGCTGGCAATAATGGAATATTGCGGGCTGGTCGAGGTGTGCATCAGGTAGGCTTCGTTAAACAAATCCCGGTCCAGATGGTTGTCCTGCGCATCCTGTACCAAGATTTGCGAGGCCTGGCTCAAGCCGGCCAGCAATTTATGCGTAGACTGGGTAGAGAACACCATGGATTCTTTACAGCGCGGGCGGTCTGCGCCAATCGCGTGGTAATCGCCATAGAAGTCATGGAAAGTCGCATGTGGCAGCCAGGCTTCGTCGAAGTGCAGGGTGTCGATCTTGCCGTCCAGCATCTCCTTGATCTCTTCAACGTTATATAACACACCATCATAGGTGGACTGTGTGATCGTCAACACACGTGGTTTGGCATTCTTGTCGGTCGCGAACGGGTTGCGTGCTATCTTCTTCTGGATGTTTTCCCAGGCAAATTCGCTTTTAGGGATGGGGCCGATAATGCCGAAATGGTTACGGGTCGGCATCAGGAACACCGGGATCGCACCGGTCATAATGATAGAGTGCAGCACAGACTTATGGCAGTTGCGATCTACGACGACGATATCGCCTGGCGCCACGGTCGAGTTCCAGACGATCTTGTTGGAAGTCGAGGTGCCGTTAGTGACAAAGTATAAATGGTCGCAGTTATAAATGCGGGCAGCATTACGCTCGGAAGCCGCCACCGGGCCGGTATGGTCCAGCAACTGGCCCAATTCATCTACCGCGTTACAAACGTCGGCACGCAGCATGTTCTCACCGAAAAACTGGTGGAACATCTGGCCCACAGGAGATTTCAGGAAAGCGACACCACCGGAGTGACCAGGGCAGTGCCAGGAATAGGAGCCATCCGCTGCATAATGGGTTAGCGCTTTGAAGAACGGTGGAGGAAGACTGTCCAGATAGGCTTTTGCTTCGCGGATGATCAGGCGCGCCACGAATTCCGGCGTATCTTCATTCATATGAATAAAGCCGTGCAGTTCGCGCAATACATCGTTAGGGATATGGCGGCTGGTACGGGTTTCACCGTGCAGGAAAATCGGAATTTCCTCATTGCGGTAGCGGATTTCCTGCACAAAATTACGCAGTTGCTCGATCGCTTCCGGTTTTTCCTCGACGATCTCTTCATCGTCGATCGACAGGATAAATGCAGAGGCGCGGCTTTGCTGTTGTGCGAAGGAGGTCAGGTCACCATAGCTGGTCACACCCAGTACTTCAGTTCCTTCATCTTCAATCGCTTTGGCCAGTACACGGATGCCGAGACCGGAAGAGTTTTCGGAGCGGAAGTCTTCGTCAATAATGACGACGGGAAATCTAAATTTCATTCAATGAATCCTTAGCTTGTCACTGAAATTGGTAACTCAAAATGCAAAGGCACTGAGAAAGCCATGCTTTTACTCCGTGCCTTTGTGATGAATACGGGTTGTTTTTCAATTCTGGGCTTATATCTTGGGCAATGTAACGCCGACCTGGCCCTGATATTTGCCACCACGGTCTTTATAACTGGTTTCGCATACTTCATCAGATTCAAAAAACAATACCTGGGCACAACCTTCGCCTGCATAGATTTTGGCAGGCAGCGGGGTAGTATTGCTGAATTCCAGTGTGACATAGCCTTCCCATTCTGGTTCAAATGGCGTGACGTTCACAATGATGCCGCAACGGGCATAAGTAGACTTGCCCAGGCATACCGTCAGCACTGAGCGTGGAATGCGGAAATATTCTACCGTGCGTGCCAGCGCGAAGGAGTTTGGGGGAATCACGCAGTAGCCTTTGCCGGAGACTTCGACAAAGGATTGCGGGTCAAACTGTTTCGGGTCAACAATGGTGCTGTTGATATTGGTGAACACGCGGAATTCATCGGCACAGCGGATATCGTAACCATAGGAAGAAGTGCCGTAGGATACGATTTTTTCGCCATTGGCTTCACGCACTAATGTAGGCGAAAACGGTTCAATCATGCCGTGTTGTTCAGCCATTCTGCGTATCCATTTGTCCGACTTAATGCTCATTGCCTTATCCAGTCTTTGCGTGTTTTTTGCACTGATGTGCTTGCAATAAAGAGAAAAAAGCGGAGTTTAAACTCCGCTTTCAGTGAGTGCAAATAATAACAACAAATGTTGTCAGTTTTGCAATTTTTTTATGAATTTTTGGGGATTATTTAAGCCGCCGGTATTTCTACCGACGTTGCTTATTTGTCGCCGCCCAATTCAATGCTGTAACGCCAGAACTGATCTTCGCCTTCAAAGATGACTTTGGAAGCTTCAGGGTCACGGCTGCCGGCTGGGTATTGATATACCGGACGCTTGTCTTCAGCCCAGGCTTTAACGACCGGGTCAACCAGGCGCCATTGCGCTTCAGCTTCCGAAATATGCAGGTAGTTGGAGTTGTCACCTTGCATCAGGTTCAGCAGCAGGGCCTCGTAAGCATCTACGGAGTCATCGCTCTCCCAACGGTTGGCGGCATCCAGCTGGATAGTACGGGTTTGTACATCCAGGCCAGGAATCTTGGACTGGATTTCCAGCTTGATACACTCGCGCGGCTGGATGCCGATGATCAGCCAGTTCTGGTCCTGGTTGTTGATCTGCAATGGCGCTTTTTTGAAGCGGATGGAAATACGGGTATCGGCTTCGTGCAGGCGTTTGGCTGTGCGGATGTAGAACGGCACACCTTTCCAGCGCGGATTGTCGATGAACAGTTTCAGGGCGGCATACGTTTCCACCACGCTGTCATTGTTGCCCAGCTCTTCCAGGTAACCAGGCACTTTTTCGCCATTGATTTCACCCGCAGCATACTGTGCACGGAATGCATGTTTTTCCAGTTCGTTTACCGGAATAGGGCGGATCTGCTCAAGCAACTTGATTTTCGCGTCGCGAACACCTTCCGGTGACAAATCTTTTGGCTGTTCCATCGCCGTCAATGCCAGTGTCTGCAGGATGTGGCTTTGCAGCATGTCACGCAATGCGCCTGTGCTATCGTAGAACTGCGTACGATCGCCCACACCCAGCATCTCAGTGTTAGTGATCTGCACGTGGTCAATGTACTGATTGTTCCAGATCGGCTCTAGCACGGTATTGGTAAATCGTTGCAGCAAGATGTTTTGCAGCGCGGATTTGCCCAGGTAGTGGTCGATACGGTAGATCTGGCTTTCTTTCAGGTGCTTGGTGATCGCTGCCTGCAGTTCTTTTGCAGATGGCAGGTCGGTACCGAATGGTTTCTCGATCACCACGCGGCGCCAGTATTTGTCTTCCTGGGTCAGGCCAACATTAGCCAGTGACTCCACCACTGGCGCGAAGTCCACCGGACGCACAGACAGGAAGTAAGCCAGGTTCTGCGGGAAAACTTTTTCGTCGCTCAGTGTCGCTTTCAGTTTGTTGAAGGCGTCAGGATCGGTCGGCGGGTTGGCATGGTAGAAGTTACGGGCAATAAAGCGCTCGAATACTTTCTGGTCATAGCCTTTTTTGAATTTGGTATCCAGCATGGATTTGATGTCTGCACGCCAGGCTTCCAAGTCAACCACTTGACGGCCTACGCCCACAATTTTCATATCATCAGGCAGGCGGCCCAGCAGGTCTAGCCTGAACAAACCAGGATAAAGCTTAACGCGGGCGAGGTTGCCGCTTGCGCCAAACAATACCAGGGTGCATGGATCAATTTTATTCGTCATTTCTAACCTTAAGATAAAAATGTAAACGGGAAAGGGCAACCCTTTCCCATATATGTGTGACTTTAACTATGAGTTCAAACAGTCAGCGATAATAATAACCAAAAAGCCTCTCGTCAGTGAGAGGCTCTTTGTTACTTAGTGGATTTCACTGCATGGCCGCCGAACGCATTACGCATCAGGGACAGCAGTTTGTAGCTGTAGCCTTTGGAATCCTGGCTGCGGAAGCGGGCTTGCAATGCCACGGTCAATACTGGTGCAGCTACGCCTTGCTCAACAGCTTCAACCACTGTCCAGCGGCCTTCGCCTGAGTCAGCCACGTAAGGAGCGATCGCTTCCAGTTTCTGGTCACCTTTCAGCGCTTCAGCTGTCAGGTCCAGCAACCAGCTACGTACCACGGAACCGTGACGCCACAATTCGGTGATTTGAGCGAGGTCAAGGTTGAAGTCTTCTTTACCCTTGATCAGGTCCAGACCTTCAGCAAACGCCTGCATCATGCCGTATTCGATACCGTTATGTATCATTTTGGTGAAGTGGCCTGAACCGACCGGGCCAACGTGTGCCCAGCCGCGGTCTGCATGGGTCAGTGCCTGTGCATATGGAGCCAATACGTCTGCGAACTGCTTGTCGCCGCCATACATCAGGCAGTAGCCGTTTTCCAGGCCCCAGATGCCACCGGAAGTACCACAGTCGATAAAGCCGATACCATGCTCAGCCAGTAAAGCGCCACGGCGCTGGCTGTGTTTGTAGTTTGAGTTGCCGCCATCGACAATGATGTCGCCTTTGTTCAGCAGTGGGATCAAGTCTTTGATTTGATTTTCGGTGATCTCACCAGCTGGCAACATCAGCCATACGATTTTCTGGCCTTCCAGTTTGCTTACTGCATCAGCAACTGAGGTTGCTGCTTCCAGGCCTTCATCTTTGACCAATTTGTTAACGAATTCTGTATTAAAGTCAAAACCAACCACGTTGATTTTGTGACGGAGTAAACGCGCAGCCATGTTGCCGCCCATTTTGCCCAAGCCGATCATTGCTAATTTCATTAGGATTTTCCTATGGTGTAAGGACAGTTATTGAAACACCCATCTTTTGGATGGCATGAACCCGAGCAGGGTTAAATTTGATAATTTTGCAGAATTATCATGTCGAGTCGGTTATAATTATATCAAATGCAGCCAGCGACTGAAAGGCTGCATTTTGTTATTTAACAAAAATGACATAAAGCGTTTTTGTAAATGACTAAAAGTGGTTTTGTATTGTTTTTTTACAGGTTTTCTATGTCTACAAATTCCCAAACACGTTGGCACACTTTCCAGTCACAGGACGAAATCAACCAGGCAGCCTTGCAGCGCATTTTAAAGGCCGCTGACGAAGCGATTGCCAAACATGGCGATTTCCTGATTGTCCTGGCCGGCGGCAGTACCCCAAAAGCTGTCTACCAGTTGCTGGCAAAAGCGGATGCCGACTGGTCCAAATGGCATATCTATCATAATGATGACCGTTGCCTGCCAGCGGATCACGCAGAGCGTAACAGTAAAATGGCACGCGATGCCTGGTTGAGCCATGTGGCGATCCCGGAAAGCCAGATCCATGATATTCCTGCCGAGCTGGGCAATATCGAAGGTGCCAAGGCTTATGCGGAAACCTTAAAAGGCGTGCGTACATTTGACCTGGTGCTTTTAGGCCTGGGTGAAGATGGGCATACCGCCAGCCTGTTCCCCGGTCAGGTGGTCAATAACACTGCAGATGCGGTACCGGTATTCAATTCACCAAAACCACCAGCCGACCGTATCACCATCAGCCAGGACAGGCTGAACAATACCCATGAAGTCATGTTCCTGGTCACCGGTGCAGGCAAGCAGGAAGCCGTTGATAACTGGCGTGACGGTGTCGCGATCCCGGCTACGCTGATCCAGTCACCCAACGGCGTTGATGTGTACAGTTTTGGTGTCGAGCTGAAGTAAACCAGCTTGTCCAGGATTAAAAGAAAAGCGCCGTCAGGCGCTTTTTTTATACTTAATCTATTTGGGTTGCGTTGTGGGTTATTTCGTTTTCTCCGCCAGTATTTTTTCCAGCAAACTGATCTGCTTCTGCTGCAGCGCAACCAGTTCCTGCCATTGTTCGTTACGTAAATCATCCATCTTGTCGTGCAGAAGCATGATCTCCAGTTCCGCTTTCAGGTTCACTTCGTAGTCATACTCTGCCTGCTGGCGGTCTATTTCAGCTTCGCGGTTTTGCGACATCAGGATAATCGGCGCCTGGATAGAGGCCAGCATGGATAAAAACAGGTTCAACAATATGTAAGGATAGGCATCGAAGGCCTTGTCATAACGCAGCAGAATCACGGAGTTGAGCACTATCCATGTGGCAAGGATAAAGATAAAGATGAAAATAAACGTCCATGAGCCGCCAAAACGCGCCATCGCATCGGCGGCACGCTGACCAAGCGTCGCCTTGGTGGTATCAGCATTGGTGATACGCGAAATATGTTCACGCTGCGTAAGATGCCGGGCCACACTTTGCGTGCGCGCATCCATGGCCTCATACTGCGCGCCCAGCAAGTCTTCTGCGATATGGTGTTCACGGATGGCCATGGTTTGGTCTCGTCAGGTTTTTTGAATGACAATATTGGGAAATTTGGCGCTATGATCCAGGGCGGCAATAGCGATCTTGCTGGCGGCCTTGCGCGCGATCTCCTTATAAGTGCTTGAGATGATGCTGTCTGGCGCCGCGATGACAGTAGGCTGGCCACTGTCGGCCTGCATACGGATATTGATATCCAACGGCAGGCTGCCCAATAGATCCACGTTGTAATCTTTCGCCATCAGATCGCCACCGCCGGCACCGAAAATATGTTCCTCATGGCCGCAATTGGAGCAGATATGCGTACTCATGTTTTCGACGATGCCCAGGATAGGAATACCAACTTTCTCGAACATTTTCAGCCCCTTGCGCGCATCGAGCAGGGCGATGTCCTGCGGCGTGGTGACGATGATCGCACCAGTCACCGGGATTTTCTGCGCCAGTGTCAGCTGGATGTCTCCGGTGCCTGGCGGCAGGTCGATCACCAGGTAATCCAGATCCTGCCAGCGCGTGTCGCGTAACAGCTGTTCCAGCGCGCCAGTCACCATAGGACCACGCCAGACCATAGGCGTATCGGTATCGACCAGGAAGCCTATGCTCATGGCCTGGATGCCATGTGCGCGCATCGGTTCTATACTTTTGCCGTCGGCACTGTCCGGGCGGCCGGAAATGCCCAGCATCTGCGGCTGGCTGGGACCATAGATATCAGCATCCAGCAAACCTACTGTTGCACCTTCCGCAGCCAGGGCCAACGCCAGATTGACCGAAGTCGTGGATTTACCCACGCCACCTTTACCGGAAGCCACGGCAATCACGTTCTTAACGTTCGGCAGCAGGTTCACCCCGCGTTGCACGCTGTGCGCCACGATACGGCAACCCACATTGACCGTGATGCTGGCTATGTCCTCTATGCCTCTTAATGCATCCGTTACCTGCTGACGGATCACGTCAAGCTGCGTTTGCGCCGGATAGCCTAACACCACATCCAGGCTGACATCATTGCCGTTGATCTGGATATTCTTGATGGATTTGCCACTGATGAAGTCTTTCCCGGTATTCGGGTCTATGCAAAGTTTAAGGGTGCTTTGAATCAATAATTCGCTGATGGCCATGCCTGGGATTCCTGCCTTAATAAGGGCCTGACTAGATAGAGCGGAAATTCTACCGCATTGGCGTGCTTCCGTCATGCCGGATCACAGGCAGGCTATTCAGGTGATTTCTGGTAATGCTGATGGAAGGTATCAAAACAATGTGACCAGCTCCACAGGCTGCGTGCTTTCTGCCGTATGGCTTGTTTGTCCAATGGCCGGCAATCCAGGATCGCCTGTCTGAGATCCTGGTGCAGGATGCCGGAAAAGCCAGCCTCAACAACGTCTTTAGGCCCGGTCACATCAAAAGCGGCTACCGGTAAGCCATTACACATAGCCTCTATCATGACAATGCCAAAAGTATCCGTGCGGGAAGGGAAGGCAAACACGTCACTCTGTGCATACAATTCAGCCAACACCTGGCCATATTGGTAACCGACAAAATTGACACGTGGATATTTCTGTTTAAGGTCACTCAGGTAGGGGCCATTACCTGCAATCGTGATCTCAAACTCATCCTGGTGAGTGCATAAGGCATTCAGGTTTTTTTCTTTGCTGACACGGCCTACGTTCAGTACACGTAGTTTATTTGCCGGCGAGGTGTCCTGCGCCTGACTCATCAGTTGTTCCGATACCCCACGGGACCATATCACCAGGTTGCGGAAGCCTTCATTACGTAAAGTCTGCCGCATACCTTCAGTCGTGACAAAGGTAGCCAGCGCGCCACGATGAAACCAGCGTAAATAGGCATACGTCCAGCGTGCAGGAATATGCCACATTAACTCAAGATATTCCGGAAAGCGGGTGTGGTAAGAGGTGGTATAAGGTTTGCGATGCAATCTGCACCAGTAGCGTGCCACCAGCCCCATCAAACCCTCGGTCGCGATATGCAGCTTTTCAGGATGCATGCGGTTAAGCGTGCGCCATAGGCGGAAAGGTTGCAGGTTCAGCTGGATTTCAGGGTAAAAAGGCAAAGGCATCCAGCGGTAAAGACTGGGATGCAGGACTCTGAAACGTATGTTGCGTGACCTGGCGATCCGGCGCAAGTTTTTATAGGTGGTAGAAACCCCGTTGGTCTGCTGGAAAGTATCGGTCACGATCAACATGGTTCACTACGCTCCAAATGAGGGGTTGCGCTATCTTGCCCGGCCTGCGTGACGGTTTTGTGAAACGCTCATTGCAATAAGACTCACTGAAACCAGTCTGGTTTGCTAAAATAGCGGTTTTCATTCCGGTCTGCTTTACATGACACGCAAACTTCTGGTGACTTCCGCCTTGCCTTATGCCAATGGCAGCATCCATTTGGGGCATCTGGTCGAATATATTCAAACCGATATCTGGGTGCGTTTTCAGAAAATGCAGGGGCATACCGTGCATTATGTCTGTGCCGATGATACACATGGCACACCTATCATGCTGCGCGCAGAAAAAGAAGGCATCACACCGGAAGCGCTGATCGACAAAGTGCATGGGGAACATAGCCGGGATTTCGCCGATTTCCTGGTGGAGTTTGATAACTACTATTCCACCAATTCGGAAGAAAACCGCCAGTTATCCGGCAATATCTACCGGGCGTTAAAGGCCAATGGCAAGATCGCCAATAAGACGATAGAGCAGTATTTCGACCCGGTGAAAAGCATGTTCCTGCCGGACCGCTTTATTAAAGGTGAGTGCCCGAAATGTCACTCCAAGGATCAATATGGGGATAACTGTGAAGTGTGCGGCAGCACTTACAGCCCGACAGAATTGATCAATCCTTATTCTGCCGTGTCCGGTGCGACGCCGGTACGCAAAGAGACCGAGCACTACTTTTTTAAATTAAGCGAGTGTGTGGAATTTTTGCGCGACTGGACGCGTCGCGAAGCCATACCAGGTAAGCCTACTTTGCAAGCGGAAGCCGCTAACAAAATGAATGAGTGGCTGGGCGAAGCGGGTGAGAACAAGCTATCCGACTGGGATATCTCGCGTGATGCGCCGTATTTCGGTTTTGAAATCCCGGATGCGCCAGGCAAGTATTTCTATGTGTGGCTGGATGCGCCTATCGGCTACATGGCCAGTTTCAAGAATCTGTGTTCCAAAGCAGGGCTCGATTTTGACGAGTACTGGAAACAGGATTCAACAACCGAGCTTTATCATTTTATCGGTAAAGATATCCTGTATTTCCATGCCTTGTTCTGGCCGGCAACGCTGGAGTATTCCGGCTACCGCACGCCTACGCAGGTATTCGCGCATGGGTTCCTGACCGTGAATGGCGAGAAAATGTCCAAGTCACGCGGCACGTTTATCACTGCCCGCAGTTACCTCGATCACGTCAGGAATCCTGAATACCTGCGCTATTACTATGCGGCCAAGCTGAATGGCACCATGGAAGATATCGACCTGAACCTGGAAGATTTCGTGGCGCGCGTGAATAGTGACCTGGTGGGCAAGTACATCAACATTGCCAGCCGTACCGCAGGGTTTATTGCCAAAAAATTCGATAACAAGGTCATTCCTGCACAGCATGCAGTGATCGATGACATGCGTGCGGCAGCACCTGCCATTGCAGAAGCGTTCGCTGCACGTGATTTTGCACGTGCTTTGCGCGATATCATGAAGCTGACCGATGCTGCCAATGCTTATGTGGCGGAAGCGGCACCTTGGGTAGTGGCTAAAGATGATAGTAGGGCCGCCGAATTGCATACCATCTGCAGCACCGCACTGGAAATGTTCCGTCTGTTGACTATATACCTGAAACCGGTATTGCCGAAGATTGCCCAGGCAGTGGAAGCTTTCCTGAATGTGGCGCCTTTGCAATGGGCAGATGCTGCGCAAGGACTGGGCGCGCAAAGCATACAGCCCTATAGCCATATGGTGACGCGCCTGGAAGGCAAGCAGATCGAAGCCATGGTTGAAGCCAATAAGGAAAACCTGCAGGCAGTAGCGCCAGCACCGGTGAAGGCCGAGGCCAAAGCAGACAAAAAAGCGGAAGCCACCCCGGCAGCGGAAGAGGGTGCGTATATCTCGATTGATGACTTTGCCAAGGTGGATTTACGTATCGCCAAAATCGTCAGTGCAGAGCATGTAGAAGGCGCAGAGAAGCTGCTGAAACTGCTGCTGGACATAGGCGAAGAAAAGCCCCGCCAGGTGTTTGCCGGTATCAAGTCTGCTTATGATCCGGCCTCACTAGTGGGTCGTATCACTGTGATGGTGGCCAACCTTGCACCACGCAAGATGAAGTTCGGCATGAGCGAAGGCATGGTGCTGGCAGCCAGCGATGAGCGCGGCGGCCCGTATATCCTGTCGCCCGACAGCGGTGCACAGCCTGGAATGCGTGTTAAATAATATATAGTTTGAACGCTGGAGAGATGCCGGGGCAGGTTTGCTCCGGCATTCGTCACTCCGGTGTTATATTTCGTAGCATTTCCTTGCGTCAAATCAAAGAAAAGCTGGCCATTTTTTGCTTTAATCCAGGGCTTAAAAAGTGGCTAAGGCCTTGAATTATATTATATTCAATCATATAATATAAAGTTGTATAATGTTTCACGAATGGTCCCGTATTGCAATGGCAGAATCGGTAGCAGTGGGCAGTGCAAATCCCTGGCAGGGTCTGGATATCCAGTCCGAATGGGAGCGTTTTAGCCAGCGTGAATCAACTACTTCCAATATCTGGACATCCCATGTCTGGGTGGACAGCATGCATTGTGCCGCTTGCAGCGGCCGCATCGAACAAACCATCAGGCAACAGCCCGGTATTCTGGGCGTCCATGCCAGTGCCGCTTCCAAACGCGTACGTGTTATCTGGGATGCGCAAAAAATCTCTCCTTCGCAGTGGTTTGCCAATCTGAACGAGATTGGTTATACCGCATTGCCGGTCAACGAATACAATGCCATCACCGACAGGACCCTGCAGCAACGCAAAATGTTATGGCGACTGGCGGTGGCCTTGTTCTGCATGATGCAGGTCATGATGTATGCGTACCCGACCTATACCGCCGACAGCAACGATATGGCGCCGGATATGGTGCAGCTGATGAAATGGGCATCGTGGGTGCTGACCCTGCCGGTCATGCTGTTTTCTGCCACGCCATTCCTGTCACAGGCATGGATCAGCATCAAACAACGCCAGTTAGGCATGGATGTGCCGGTATCGCTGGGTATCATTGCTGCGTTTGTCATGAGCACGCTGGCAACGTTCGCACCCGGTGGCTGGTGGGGCGATGTGGTCTATTACGATTCCCTCACCATGTTTGTCAGTTTCCTGCTGATCGGGCGCTGGCTGGACGTGAAGCTGCGTAACCGCACTGCCGGTGCGCTGGAAAACATGATGCGCCGTTTGCCGCATGCCGTGCTGAAAAAGAACGAGGCAGGCGAATGGGTGCAGATTGCTGCCAGCAATATCAATGTCGGCGATATTCTGTATGTGCGGCCTGGCGAGGTGTTCGCGGCGGATGGCAACGTCATCGTCGGCAGTACCAGTGTCGATGAATCCATGCTGACCGGCGAGTCTGAGCCGGTCATGAAACCCACCGGTGCGCAAGTGATCGCCGGTTCCGGCAACCTGACATCAGTGGTTGAAATGCAGGTCGAGCAGGTGGGCGAGGGGACGCAATATCATGCTTTAGTCAATTTAATGGCTTCGGCTTCTACTGAAAAACCTGGCATTGCGTTGCTGGCAGATAAGGTTGCACAACCTTTCCTGTGGGGCGTGTTGCTGGCAGCGCTGATGGCGGTGGGGTACTGGTGGTCGGTGGATCCGGCCAAGGCGGTGATGTCAGCCGTGGCGGTATTGGTCGTGACCTGCCCGTGTGCTTTGTCACTGGCGACACCGGCGGCCATGCTGGCGAGCGCAGGTACCTTTGCCAAGGGTGGCGTGCTGATCCGCCGCCTGCAGGCGATCCAGGCCATCAGTGAAGTCGATACCATTGTGTTTGATAAAACCGGCACGCTGACTGAAAACCTGCAACAGGTGCAGCTGGCGGAAACCCATCCTGACTGGGGTGTGACGCTGGTACTGGATATGCTGGCATCGATCACGCGCGATTCGCTGCATCCGGTGGCCAAGGCTTTGCATACTTTCGCCATTGAACAGGATGCGGTCAGTGACCTGGCGATGCGTGACTGGCGGGAAGTGGTCGGTGGCGGCATCGTTGCCACCCTGGACATACAGGCGGCGGCCTCTGTCACCGTCAAACTAGGAAACGCACAGTTCAGTGGCGTGGCAGAGCCGGAGTCTGAAGTCGAGCGCCAGGTTTACCTCATGGCTGGCGAGGTGATGGTGGCACGCTTCACTTTGGCTGAGCAAGTGAAGCCGCATGCCAGGGCAGCAATTTCACAATTAATTTCACAAGGGCTTGATATTCAACTGTTATCTGGTGATAGAATAGCGCCGGTAAAAAATCTGGCATTACAACTCGGGATCAAGAGTGCGTCAGGTCTGCAAAAAGCAGAAGATAAGCTGCAACACGTGAAGTTGCTGCAACACCAGGGGCGGAAAGTGTTAATGGTAGGTGATGGTTTGAATGACGGCCCTGTCATTGCAGCAGCGCATACTTCTATTGCAATGGGTACCGGCGTCCCTTTGACGCAGGCACAAGCCGATATGGTGGTATTGGGTAATGATATCGGTGTGCTGGTTTCGCTCATTTCGCACTGCAAGAAAACCATCCTCATCGTCAAACAGAATTTGTTATGGGCAGCGTTGTATAACGCTGCCGGTGTGCCTTTAGCGATCATGGGCCTGTTGCCTGCCTGGTTGGCGGGTTTAGGAATGGCAACCAGTTCGCTATTGGTGCTGCTGAATGCATTGCGGCTCACCGACTGGGATAAGTCGGCTTGGCAGAAAGGTCAGGCATAGCTCCATGGAAATAGCATTTATGTTGATACCGCTGGCGGTGTTGCTGGTGTTTGTAATACTGGGTGGCTTCTGGTGGGCCATCCATACAGGACAGTTCGAGGATCTGGAAGAAGAAGGATCAAGGATTCTCGAGCAGGATTGATATGTGTCAAATCATCGCCATTTAAGGTGTGCGATATTGGGTGTGTATCTAAAAAAAGTAGTTTTTTCATGTTGGGTGTTTGTTTTAATGATTGGGAGAAATCCATGCAAGATGCAACCGTGAAGGCTGCGACCTACAATGATAAAGTAGTGCGCCAATTCGCAATCATGGCAGTGGTTTGGGGTGTGTTTGGTACACTGATGGGCGTGATTATCGCGTCCCAGCTGGTGTGGCCTGATTTAAACCTTGGCTTGTCATATACTTCTTTTGGCCGCTTGAGACCACTGCATACCAATGCCGTGATTTTTGCATTTGGTGGCTGTGCTTTGTTCGCTACTTCATACTATGTTGTGCAACGTACCTGCCAGACACGCTTGTTCAGCGACAAGCTGGCAAGCTTTACTTTCTGGGGCTGGCAGGCAGTGATCGTCGCTGCGGCGATTTCCCTGCCACTGGGCTACACCCAAGGTAAGGAATACGGCGAACTGGAATGGCCAATTGACATCCTGATTGCCCTGGTATGGATTTCTTATGCCATCGTGTTCTTCGGTACCATCGGTATCCGCAAGGTAAAACACATTTATGTGGCTAACTGGTTCTACGGCGCATTTATCCTGGCGGTCGCTCTGCTGCACATCGTTGAAAGTGCTGCTATTCCTGCCGGCTGGTTCAAGTCTTATTCTGCTTACGCAGGTGTGCAAGATGCGATGGTGCAATGGTGGTATGGTCACAACGCGGTTGGTTTCTTCCTGACTGCAGGTTTCCTGGGCATGATGTACTACTTTGTGCCTAAACAAGCCGAGCGTCCTGTGTATTCTTACAGCCTGTCTATCGTGCACTTCTGGGCGCTGATCTTTACTTATATGTGGGCGGGTCCTCACCACCTGCATTACACAGCGTTGCCTGACTGGACGCAGTCCCTGGGGATGGTGTTGTCCCTGATCCTGTTCGCGCCAAGCTGGGGCGGTATGATCAACGGTATCATGACCTTGTCCGGTGCCTGGCACAAACTGCGCACAGACCCTATCTTGCGCTTCCTGATCGTTTCCCTGTCTTTCTATGGCATGAGTACCTTTGAAGGTCCTATGATGGCGATCAAGACGGTGAACGCTTTGTCTCACTACACTGACTGGACCGTAGGCCACGTGCACTCCGGTGCGCTGGGCTGGGTTGGTTTCATTTCCATTGGTTCCCTGTACTTCCTGATCCCACGTCTGTTTGGCCAGAAAAACATGTACAGCGTGAAAGCGATCGAAGTGCATTTCTGGATGGCGACCATCGGGGTGGTGTTGTACATCTCAGCATTGTGGATTTCCGGTGTGATGGAAGGTTTGATGTGGCGTGCGATGAACGCTGACGGTACTCTGGCTTATACATTTGTCGAAAGCGTAAAAGCTAAATTCCCGTACTACTTCACACGTGCACTGGGTGGTTTCCTGTATATGAGCGGTTTGGTCATCATGTTGTGGAACACATATAAAACAGCAACTAACGGCAAACCAGCAACGGTAGCAGTACCTGCGGTTGTGGCTCACGCTTAAGGAATAAACAATGGCAACTCATGAACAAAATAGTGGCAATCTGCACGAGAAAATTGAAACCAACAATTTCCTGCTGATTGTGCTGACTTTCATTACCATCTCTTTTGGTGGCTTGGTGGAAATCGTGCCTTTGTTTTTCCAGAAGTCACTGACTGAGCCTATCCGCGGTTTGCAACCTTATACCGCTTTGCAGCTTGCCGGCCGTGATATCTACCTGCGAGAAGGCTGCTACAACTGCCACTCACAGATGATCCGTCCTTTCCATGCTGAAACATTGCGTTATGGACACTACTCTGTAGCGGGTGAATATGTTTACGATCACCCGTTCCAGTGGGGCAGCAAACGTACCGGTCCTGACCTGCACCGTGTTGGTGGCAAGTACTCCGACGACTGGCACCGTGTGCACCTTAACCAGCCGCGTGATGTAGTTCCTGAATCCATCATGCCAGCGTATCCGTTCCTCAATGAGAACCTGGTAGATGACACCACGATTGGTGACCATATGGCTGCCTTGCGCAAAGTAGGCGTGCCATACACCGACGAGCAAATCAAAGAAGCCGGTGCTGCCATCAAAGGTAAAACCGAAATGGATGCACTGGTAGCTTACCTGCAAGTGCTGGGTACTCACCTTAAATAAGGAGCAGCGCCATGGATCTGATCAACATATTACGCATCGTATTCACATTACTCAGTTTTGTGCTGTTTATAGTGATCCTGGTCTGGGCATGGCGCAACCGCAACTCCAAAAATTTCAAGGACGCGCAGAACCTGCCGTTCGATCAAGACTAAAACCTGTGCAAAAAGGTTAAGGAAAACATCATGAATGATTTTGTAAGTGGATTCTGGCCGATCTGGATTTCGACCATTACCCTGGGTGGTATTGCGTTTTGCGTTGGCTTGCTGATTTTCGCCAGCCGCGTGAAAGTGACGCTGGACAGTGACAACACCAATGGTCACGAGTGGGACGGCATCAAGGAAATGAATAACCCTCTGCCTATGTGGTGGGTAGGTCTGTTTATCATCACCGTAATCTTTGGCCTGGCTTACCTGTTCCTGTTCCCGGGCCTGGGTGAATACCAAGGTAAATTTGGCTGGACTGCGGTTAAGCAGTACGAAGCTGAAATGGCTAAAAACAATGAAAAAGTAGCACCGCTGTATGCAAAATATGCCGCGATGCCGGTAGAAGACGTTGCCAAGATCCCGGAAGCCCGTGATATCGGTAAACGTATTTTTCTGAACAATTGTGCCGCTTGCCATGGTTCAGACGCCAAAGGCAGCCGTGGTTTCCCTAACCTGACTGATACTGACTGGTTATACGGTGGCAGCCCGGAAAGAATCAAGGAAACCATCACCGGTGGCCGTATCGGCATGATGCCGCCCATGGCAGCCGCTGTCGGCAGCGAGGAAGATGTGAAGAACGTGGCTAACTACGTATTAAGCCTGTCTGGCAGCATTCATGACTCCGGTCGCGCCAATGCCGGTAAAGACAAGTTTGTAGTATGTGCCGCATGCCACGGTCCTGAAGGCAAAGGTAACCAGATGATTGGTGCACCTAACCTGACAGACAATACCTGGTTGCATGGCCAGGGTGAAGCCGCGATCATCAAGCGTATTCACGAAGGTAAAACCAACCAGATGCCAGCCTGGGAAGAGAAATTCAGTCCTGAGCAAATCCATCTGCTGACTGCTTATGTTTGGGGTCTTTCAAACAAATAGGGTAATGCAAAACTCAATGAGCCAACATTCACAGCGCATCATGCACGAAACCACCATTCCTGAGCAGGAGGTGGTTTTGTCGCTTTATAAATCTGAAGACAAGATTTATGCACGCAGCGTTTCCGGTTTTTATAACCGCTGGCGCTGGGTCATGGTGTGGGTGACGCAGTTGTTTTTCTACGGCGTGCCGTGGCTGCAATGGGATGGCCGCCAGGCCATGCTGTTTGACCTGGATGGCATGCGTTTCTATGTGTTCGGGCTCATCTTCCACCCGCAGGACCTGATCTACCTGTCATTCCTGCTGATCGTCTCGGCGTTATCGCTATTCCTGTTTACCGCGATAGCCGGGCGCTTGTGGTGTGGCTATACCTGTCCGCAAACGGTATATACCGAAATCTTCATGTGGATGGAGAAGAAGATCGAAGGTGACCGCATTGCCCGCATGCGCCTCGATGACAGCAAGTGGAACCTGAACAAGGTCACCCGCAAATCGCTGAAACAGGGTGCCTGGATCACATTCGGCTTGTGGACTGGCGTCACCTTTGTCGGCTACTTCACGCCTATCCGTGAACTGGTGCCCAGCCTGATGCAATTCCAGGCCGGTGGCTGGGAAACCTTCTGGGTCTGCTTTTACGGCTTTGCAACTTATGGCAATGCCGGTTATATGCGTGAGCAGGTCTGCAAGTATATGTGCCCGTATGCACGCTTCCAGAGTGCGATGTTTGACGGCGATACCATGACCGTCACCTATGATGAGGCGCGTGGCGAGCCACGTGGCTCCCGCTCCAAAAAAGCCAGCGAGAACGTCAATGGCCTCGGTAGCTGTATTGATTGCAACATCTGTGTGCAAGTGTGCCCGACCGGTATCGATATCCGCAATGGCCTGCAACATGAATGCATAGGCTGCGGCGCCTGTATCGACGCCTGTGACGACGTCATGGATAAAATGGGTTATGCCAAAGGCCTGATCAAATACACGACGCAAAACGGCATCAGCAACCGTTGGTCGCGCCAGCAGATGTGGGCGCGCCTGTTAAGGCCACGCGTACTGATTTACTCTACCATTCTGATGACCTTGATCGTCGGTATGGTGGTCAGCATCTACTACAAACCGGATTTCAGGCTGGATGTATTGCGTGACCGCGCGGTGATGGCCCGTTACACCAACGATGGCAAGATTGAGAATGTCTACAACCTCAAGCTGGAAAACGAAACCGAAGCCGTGCGTGATTACGATTTGAAAGTCACCGGCCTGCCTGATCTGGCGGTGCATTTCTCGGATAACAACAGCCAGCAACTGAAAGGCTTCCAGCCTTTTGAGAAACGAAACATCATCGTAGAGATACAGTTGCCGGATGGCGAGACGCGCGCTGGGTCACACAAGATTTTATTTGAATTGACGGATATTGAAGCCAAAGAAACAATCAAAGAAAAATCTGTCTTTATTGTCCCCAGCAATTAATGGCGGACAGTACTTGGTCGCGCGTATTAGATATTGGAGTGAACAACATGGCACAAAGCATGATGCACAAAGGAACACAGATGACTGATACACAAAAATGGTACCAGAACCCGTACGTCTGGCTGATTATCGGCGGCCCGTCACTGGTGATCGTCGCCTCATTCATTACGCTGTACCTGGCGATCACGCATCCTGATCCCGCGATTGATGATTACTACCGCAAAGGCATGGAAATCAACAAAACCCTGGATGCGCAAAGCGAAGCGATGGCTCCTGCTGTGCAGGCACGCAACCATGCGCAAACCGGCATGAAACCAGCCGGTGATTAATATCTTGTGGATTAGCTCGACCATGAGCTGGACCATCAAATCGGCTTTTCAATTAAATGCGCGCACCTGATAACCTTTTGCGCGCAGTTTCCTGGCATATTCCTCTAACACCTTTTCAGGTACCGGCAGCAAACTGGCAGCGCCAGCCTGCTCACTGGGCCTGGCACTCCCATATAGCAGAATTCCCTTCACCATCCGTTGATACGGCTTTAGCGCCTGAATGTAACCCTCCAGCGCTGGCGTGGTCGTGGTTTTGATCCCATCGTCACAAACCCTGCTGATTACCGCAGTTTGTATCCAGGTTGCACAAAGCGCACAACACCTCTGCAAACGTTGCAAGTGCAGCGAGAGTGGCAGGTGACTGTCATTCACCGCACGCATTTCCGCATCATTTCCGGCATCCAGCTTGAACCAGACTTCGCCCCCCATGCCAGAAAGACATTCGATCGCATGCTGTACATGCGCATAATGTAATTGACTACCATTGGTGATCAGCCGGACCTGGGCAGGCCTATCCGCGGGCTGGCGTAGGTGCAAGACCTGTTTGACTGTATGCATGACTTCCGCAAACTGGGGAGAAGTGGTAGGTTCACCATCGCCAGCAAATGCGATGTCCTGCACCCAGGCTCGCAAACTGGCATGAGTCGCTGTCTGCTCGCTGATCCAGTCTAGACAATTCTCCAGTTCGTCATGCAGCGTCTTGATGGTGATGACAGGCGAGAGGCCGCGCTGCAGACCAGGTACCTGGCAATAGATGCAATGCCAGTTACAAACATGATTGGGATGCAAATTGATGCCGATGGAAATGCCTTGCGCCCGGCGCGACCACACAGGGTAAATATATCGCCACTGCCGAGTGGCGGCATAAGCGGCCAGCCTGGTGAAAAGCGCCTTTGCTTCCATGATGATCCCTGGGAAGCGCAAGCGTTGATCAGCAGTTGCTGGCGTTGAAGATAGTCTTCAGTTTTTCGTGATCCAGGATGCGGATATTCTTCTGTTTGACTTCGATGATGCCGTCTTCGCTGAACTTGGAAAACGTGCGGCTGACTGTTTCCAGCTTCATGCCCAGGTAGCTGCCGATCTCCTCACGCGTCATACGTAAAATCAGCTCGCTCTTGGAATAGCCCCTGGCATGTAGGCGTTGCAGCAGATTCAGCAGGAAAGCTGCCAGGCGCTCTTCTGCGCGCATATTGGCTAACAGCATCATCACACCATTTTCGCGCACGATCTCGCGGCTCATGATTTTATGCACATGGCGTTGCAGCATCGGGATCTCACGCGACAGGTCTTCCACATGGCTGAACGGCATCACGCACACTTCCGCGTCTTCCAGCGCTATCGCATTGCAATTGTGTTGATCGCTGACGATGCCATCCAGGCCTATGATCTCCCCGGCCATCTGGAAGCCGGTGACTTGTTCGCGGCCATCTTCAGACACCACGCAGGTTTTAAAGAAACCGGTACGGATCGCATACAGCATGGTGAACGCATCACCACTGCTGTACAAATGGCCGCCTTGCTTGATCTTTTTGCGGGTCGCCACCATGCCATCCAGTTGTTGCATTTCCTGCTCACTCAGGCCAACCGGCAGGCAAAGTTCGCGCAGATTACAATTGGAACAGGCGACCTTAAAACTGGCGTCGGCTGGCTTGTGTTCGATTGGCTTTGGTTCGGCTTGCATGGAGACTATCCCGGAATGACGTTGTGACCCTGCAAAGTCAGAGCTACCTGGCAAATTATACGCTCGCTGCGCTGATATTTCACGACGCGGTATTTCATGGCCGGGTATTTCCTGGATTGCAATTTGATTCAGCATGGTTCCGGTCTCTTCCTTTTATTATGTACAGCCATTATGCAGGTACATGACTGGCATGCATTTGATATGCATCAAGTAGGGCCGGATTACTTTGTGGCAAAGTCACATTTCATCAGGGACAGGCGATGCAGCCGCCCATACTGAACAGGACAAAAGCTTTGCCACAGACCATGACACAACCGTTGATGATCACGCAGGAACACATAGAGCGCTACGATGTGTCGGGGCCGCGATATACCTCCTATCCGACCGCAGACCGGTTTGTCGAGGCGTTTGATGCCAGCGCCTATAGCAAAGCTGTCGAACAGCGCAGCATCAGCAGCCGGGCCCAGCCATTATCACTGTATGTGCATATCCCGTTTTGCGCTTCGCTATGCTTTTATTGCGCCTGCAACAAGATAGTCACCAAACGTTACGAGCAGAGTGCTGTTTACCTGGGTTACCTGCAACGCGAGCTGGATTTGCACCTGTCACAGCTAGGGCAACCACAGGCGGTTAACCAGTTGCACCTGGGGGGTGGAACACCTACATTCTTCAGCGATGAAGAGTTGTCCCGTCTGATGCAGATGCTGAAAAAAGCATTTGCATTCAGCACACAAGGTGAGTATTCCGTTGAGATTGATCCACGCACGGTAGACCAGGCACGCTTGCAACATTTACGTAATCTTGGCTTTAACCGCCTCAGTTTTGGGGTGCAGGATTTTGATGCCGATGTGCAGGAAGCTGTGCATAGACTCCAGACTTACAAGCAAGTGGCGACATTGATGCGCGAAGCGCGTGAGATGGGTTTCCAGTCACTGAACGCTGACCTGATCTACGGTTTACCCAAACAGACTCCGCTGAGCTTCAGGCAAACCATTTCACAGATCATTACCTTACGGCCAGACCGTATAGCATTGTATGGTTATGCGCATTTGCCTTCACGCTTCAAGCCGCAACGCCGCATAGTGCAGGAAGATTTACCGAGTGCAGTGGATAAAATCCAGATGCTGTCTGAAGCCATCCAGCAACTGATTCAGGCCGGCTATGTGTATATCGGTATGGATCATTTCGCTTTGCCTGAAGATGCGCTCGCCCTCGCCAAACAGCAGGGCAGGTTGCACCGCAACTTCCAGGGCTACAGCACCATGGCTGATCAGGATATCCTGGCGCTGGGCGTGTCCGCCATCGGCAAAATGGGTACCAGCTACAGCCAGAATGCCAAAACACTGGAAGAATATTATGACTTCCTCGAACAGGGCCAGTTACCGATTGTGCGCGGCCTGGCCCTCAGCCGGGATGACCTGATCCGCCGTGCGGTGATTATGGCCATCATGTGCCATGGTGAATTAAGTTATGAATCCATTGATCTTTCGTACATGATTAACTTCAGACAATACTTTAATTCAGAGATGCAAGCACTTGTAGAAAAAGAGAAACAAGGTCTGGTTAAGTTGGAAGAAGATAGCATCAAGGTGACCGAGGTAGGCTGGTTCTTTATCCGCGCCATTGCCATGGTGTTTGACCGCTATTTGCAGCACGATGCCAACCGTGCAAGGTTCTCCAAAATCCTTTAAACTCACGGCATGTTAGCCAGTTTACTCCTGACCGCCTTCGTCATGGGGCTGGCAGGCGGGCCTCACTGTATAGCCATGTGTGGTGCAGCTTGCGGTGCCATGCAAAGTCCTACCAGCGCCAGAACCATCCCGATTCGCCTCGTCCAAACCACTCCCTGGAGTTTCTACCTGGGACGGATGCTTGGCTATGGCCTGCTGGGAGCATTAGCCGCACAAAGCCTGCGGGGCCTGGCCTGGTTATCTAGTCAAAGCCAGGTGTTTCAGCCGCTATGGACCTTTTCCCATACCCTGATCTTTGCCTGGGGCTTTTTACTGCTGGTCACCGGCAAACAGCCACAATGGGCAGTGCAGCGGGCGCAATTAGTCTGGTCGTGGATCAGGCAGCGTACACAACATGCAAAGCTTGGCTACCTGATTACCGGTATGGTCTGGGCCTTATTGCCATGCGGCCTGCTGTATTCCGCCGTGATGCTGGCGTCGCTGCAATCGCAATGGTTGCAAGGCGCACTGGTGATGATGGCATTTGCCATCGGCTCGGCTACCGTCATGGCGATTGCACCGGTGTTATGGCGCGCCGGCCAGCAGGCCCTGCCTTCCTGGATGCAGGAGACCACGGGTATGCGCATCAGCGGCATCATGCTCATTACATTAAGCCTGATCGCACTGTGGATGGATGTCATGCATCACGATAAGTTATGGTGCCAAGTACTCTGATTTTTAAGTAAAAAGTTATTTTAATTTTTAGTGTTTGAGTATTCTTTGATTGCCCGGATTAGAGCTTTCATGTAGTTTACCCTTGTTAAGTTAAATTAATTTTCAAGGGGTGGCTGATGAAATCGTCATGGGGAACGGTGCTAGCGTTACTGGTGAATCTGCTTGTTTTTCCGGCATATGCCAAAGCGCCCGATATTCTGCTGGCGCATATCTACCAGCAAGGCATTGATGTGCGGGAATACCTGGTCAGCGAAAAACTGGATGGTATCCGCGCTATCTGGGATGGCGCCCAGCTGGTCAGCCGCCAGGGTCACCCGATGCAGGCGCCTGCCTGGTTTACCAAACGCTTCCCTAAACAGTCACTGGACGGCGAGTTGTGGATAGCGCGAGGCCAGTTTGAATTATTGTCTTCCACTGTCCGGCAGTCCGTGCCCGAAGACGCTGCCTGGCAAAAAGTCCGCTATTATGTATTTGAACTGCCCGATACGGCTGGCTCGTTTGCAGAGCGTGCCAGGCAAATTGAACAACTGGTTCTGCACGCCAACAGCCCTTATCTGAAAGCCATCCGGCAATTTCATGTAAATGATGAGCAGGCATTGAAACGTACCCTGGATAGCGTCGTTGCCAGGCATGGCGAAGGCCTGATGTTGCATCGTGCAGATGCACCTTATGTCACCGGCCGCAACCATGCACTGCTAAAACTCAAACCACAGCTGGATGCGGAAGCAAAAGTGATCGCGCATCTGCCCGGCAAAGGCAAATACCAAGGTAAAATGGGTGCGCTACTGGTGGAAACACCGGATGGGGTACAGTTCAGGCTAGGCACAGGGTTCACCGATGCAGAACGGGCTAACCCGCCACCCATAGGTAGTCAGGTCACTTATACTTACCGTGATCTGACCAGTAAGGGCAAACCCAAGTTTGCCAGCTTTTTGCGGATACGCCCGCCGGAATAAATAACTGAAGGAAATGAGATGAAGTACCTGGCAGCACTGATGACGGGGTTGATCGTAAGTCACGCTTATGCGACTGATCTGAGTGGTGTGTACGACTGTAGAGGTGAGGATGCCCATGAGGGTGAGTACACCGGTGTAGTGACGATGAAATTACGCAAGGAGCATAGCAAAGGTGCAGACAGCAGCTATGATTTCCAGCTGGAAGTCCCCGATTACGGTGTTTACAAAGGCCATGCGGCGGCACATGGCATGCATGCGGCGATGCATTTTGCCTTGCCCGCAGAAAATGGCGAGTATGGTGGCAAGACGCAGGATTTTGGCACCGGGGTTGCGGAGTTTAAGAAGGGTGCTAATGGGAGATTGCAGTTCAGAAAATTTTATTTTGAACCGGCGTTTAAAGGCGGCAATACGGGAGTGGAGGAGTGTGTTAGAAGGTAATTCCTGGTTTGTCATTCTGGCGTAGGGTATAGCAGGGGTTTCACAGATGCTCTGTGCTTGTTACCTAGTGGCTTTTGAAGCTGTCATTCTGGCGCAGGCCAGAATCCAGGCTAGATTGACGCTTAGCCCATTTACTTTTGAATGGGAGGGCTGGACATGGTGTGGGTTTATAAGCGTTCTTCATATATTCACCTTTTTCTTTCGCCCGTCGGCGAGTTACTTTTCTTTGCTTGCCCAAAGAAAATGTAACCAAAAGAAAGGGCACCCTAGCTTCCGCTTGTTCCCTGCGTTGCTCGACCTAGGACTTTCGTCCGTTGCTTTGCCGGACTTAGGCCAAGCGGTCGCGAAACTCGACCTGGCAGCTTATAAAAAGCATAAGCTGCTGCGGGACTCGGACAAACGCTCCCTTCTTCCTTATTTTGCCTGTGCTACTCGGCGCGTCAGATAGGGGACCCGTTGCAAACCACCACGCTGAAGCGTTTGCGGGACGCAATGGACAGACCGCGCTAAGTGACCTTTTTTAATTTCTAAGACTAAACCCAATGACCAATAACGTTTTTTCTCTTTTCTCTTGCTTTTGGCTTTGTTTTATTTCGATGGTTGAGCGGGAATAAATGTAGCGAGTCTCACGTAACTGAAAACGTGTGCCTTTCATGGGCCCCTATCTGACGCGCCGAGTAGCGCAGTCAGCGGGGGAGCCTTCGGCCAGCGTCTGTTCGAGTTCCGCGGTGGCTTGCGTTCTTTGCAAGCCGCTAGGGCGAGTTTCGTTGGACGCCCACGTTGACGAGCAACGCAGGGAAAAAGCGGAAGCTAGGGTGCATTTCTTTTGGTTACATTTTCTTTGTGCAAGCAAAGAAAAGTAACTCGCCGAGGGGCGAAAAACAATCGTTGCCACACCTACGCAACCCCTTTATTCAAACCCAATCTTGAATAGCTTTAATCTCCGGCATGTTAAAATCCTACTCCTATGACCGCTGTCTCCCCCATCCAACTCATCAGCCAACTCGAAAAACAACTCCCTCTATGCATGCTGGCTGATCGTTTCCCGCTGAAACGCCGTTTAAACCAGCTCCGTGATGCACTCAAGCAAAACAAACCGGTCGATAAATCCCTGGTGGATATCGCGCATAAAGTGCAAGCCTCGCAACAAAGATTACAGACGCGTTTAGCAGCCTTACCCAAGCCGGAATATCCGCTAGAGTTACCGGTCAGCGGCAGGAAAGATGAGATCGCAGCCGCTATCCAGAAACACCAGGTGGTGATCGTCTGCGGTGAGACCGGCTCTGGTAAAACCACCCAGTTACCGAAGATCTGCCTCGAACTTGGGCGAGGGGTCAGCGGCCTGATCGGCCACACCCAGCCACGCCGTATCGCGGCACGTTCAGTTGCTACCCGGATCGCGCAGGAATTGAAAAGCCCGCTCGGGGAGGCGGTCGGTTACAAGGTGCGTTTTAACGACAAGCTGTCGGAAAGCAGTTATGTCAAGCTGATGACGGACGGGATTCTGCTGGCAGAAACGCAAAGCGATAAATTTTTGAACGGCTATGACACCATCATTATCGATGAGGCACACGAGCGTAGCCTGAACATTGATTTCCTGTTGGGATACCTCAAGCAGTTATTACCGAAACGGCCTGACCTGAAGATCATTGTCACATCGGCGACGATTGATGCCGACCGTTTTTCCAGCCATTTTGATGGCGCGCCGGTGATTGAGGTTTCCGGCCGTACTTACCCGGTGGAGATCCGTTACCGCCCGCTGGGCAATAAAACCACCATGGTGGCAGTCGAAGTGCCGATTGATGACGGGCTGGATGACATAGACCGTTTTGCGCAGGACCTGATGGGTATCAAGCGCAAGCCGCCACGTACCGAAACGCGTTGGCTGGAAGAGGATGACGAAGAGGAAGTGATGGAAGACGCTATCCTCGATACCGCCGAAGACCTGTTACGGCAGGGCGATGGCGATATCCTGGTGTTCCTGCCCGGGGAGCGTGAGATCCGCGATACGGCGGACCATTTGCGCAAGAACCAGGGGCGTTCGCTGAAGCTGAAATCGGCAGAGATCCTGCCATTGTTCGCGCGCTTGAGCATTGAAGACCAGCAGAAGATATTCCGTCCTGGCGGCCAGCGCCGTATCGTGCTGGCGACCAACGTCGCTGAAACCTCGCTGACGGTGCCAGGCATCAAATATGTGATCGATGCCGGATTGGCACGGGTCAACCGTTACAGCCCGCGCGCCAAGGTCGAGCAGTTACAGATAGAGAAGATCTCGCAGGCGGCCGCCAAGCAGCGTGCTGGCCGTTGTGGCCGCGTCTCTAGCGGCATTTGTGTGCGCTTGTATTCTGAAGAAGATTTCAACCAGCGTCCGGAATTCACCGAGCCGGAGATTTTACGCAGTTCGCTTGCCAGCGTGATCCTGCGTATGGCCGACTTGCGGCTGGGCGATGTTGCCGAATTCCCGTTTATTGAGGCGCCTTCCTCCCGCCTGATCAGTGACGGTTACCAGTTGCTGCAGGAGCTTGGCGCAGTGACTGAACGGCGCGAGATCACCGAGATAGGGCGGCAGATGGCACGCCTGCCACTGGATCCGCGCGTGGCTCGCATGATACTGGCAGCGAAAAAAGAAAGCTGCTTGCGCGAGATATTGATCATTGCCTGTGTGCTGAGCATACAGGACCCGCGTGAACGGCCTATGGACAAGCGCGAAGCAGCAGACAGTGCGCATGCCAAATTCAAGGCGGATGATTCCGATTTCATGAGTTATCTGAAATTGTGGGACTGGTATGACCAGGCACTCAAAACCAAGAAATCCAATAAAGACCTGTTGAACCAGTGCCACCAGTCTTTCCTTTCGTTTCTGCGCCTCAAGGAATGGCGCGAGTTGCATGCGCAATTGCGGGAAATGGTCGAGGAAATGGATTTCAAGCTCAGCGACAAGGAAGCCAGCTATGAGCAGATCCATAAAGCCTTATTGTCCGGCTTGCTGGGCAATATCGGTTTCCGGGATGGCGATGGCGAGACCTATGCCGGTGCGCGCGGCATCCGTTTCACCATTGCGCCGGGCTCGGCCCTGAGAAAGAGCCGTCCGAAATGGGTGATCGCAGCTGAACTGGTGGATACCACAAAGTTGTATGCGCGTATCGTCGCGAAAATCGACCCGGACTGGATAGAGCCGGTCGCGCATGAGGGCGGGGCGCGTGACCTGACGCAAAGCCATTACAGCGACCCGCGCTGGGACCGCAAGACGGCGCAGGTGGTGGCGTGGGAACGCGTCAGCCTGTATGGCCTGACCATCGTACCGAAACGGCGGGTGCATTACGGCCCGGTGGACCCGGCGCAGTCACGCGAGATATTCATCCGTGAAGCGCTGGCCAATATGGAATTCGATACGCGAGCGCCTTTCCAGCAAGCTAACCGCCGCCTGATTTCGGAAGTGGAAGCGCTGGAGCACAAGGCGCGCCGCCAGGATGTACTGATCGATGAGCACCAGCTGTTTGCGTTCTACGACAAGGTGGTGCCAGAGATCAGCGAGCAGTACCGTATCGTCAATGGCATCTCGTTTGAGAAATGGCGGCAGGACGCTGAAAAGATCAACCCCAAGGTGTTATACCTGACGCGTGAATCGCTAATGCGGCATGGCGCCAATGCGATCACCGAAGTGCAGTTTCCCGAACAGATGACCATTGATGGTGAAACCGTACCGTTGAAATACCGCTTTGAACCCGGCCATGTGCTCGACGGCGTGACGGCGACCATCCCGTTGGCGTTGCTCAACCAGCTGGATGCGACGGTGACCGAATGGTTGGTACCCGGGATGATCCGTGACAAGCTTACCGCGTTGATCAAGGCCTTACCCAAGACCATACGCCGTGTGTGTGTACCTGTGCCTGACTTTGTGACTGGCTTCCTGCAGGCGCATGAAGCCAATGGACCTCTGCTACCGGCGGTATCACAATATATCCAGCACAAAACCGGGCTTAAATTAAAACCTGAGGAGTTTGACCTGGCCGGGCTGGATGCGCATCACCTGATGAATTTCCGTGTGGTGGATGAGAAAGGCCGCGAGCTTGGCATGGGCCGTGACTGGAATGCCCTGAAAAAACAGCTGGGTTCGGCGGCACAGCTGACCTTCCGCAGCGGTTCACCGGATATCGAAAAAACCGGCCTCAAGCAATGGGATTTTGGCGACCTGCCGCAAACACTGACCTTCAGCAAGGACGGCCGCCAGCTGACCGGCTATCCGGCTGTGGAAGATAACCAGGATAGCGTGGCAGTCAAACTGTTTGATACGGCGGAGATGGCCGCACAGGCCCACCGCAAAGGCGTGTGCCGCCTGATGCGTTTTGAGCTGAAAGAACAGATGAAGCAACTGGAAAAAGGCCTGCCCGGCTTTAACCAGTATGCCTTGCTGCTGCGCGCGGTAATGAACCCGGACCAGTTGCGTGAAGACATGCTGCAGGCGATTGCTGACCGTGCCTTTATCGCCGAAGACGAATTGCCGCGTACCAATGCAGAATTCATGCAACTGAAACAGCGTGCGCGCACGCGCCTGCCGGCAGTGGCGGAAACCCTGACCAGGCAGGTGCAGCTGATCGCCAGCGAATACCAGGCATTGACTGCACAACTGCAGAAAATGACCCCGGTTACGCAGAAAATCAAGCGCGAATGTGAACAACAATTGAATGCACTGGTCTATCACGGTTGTTTCAGCCGCACGCCATGGGAACAGTTAACGCATCTTCCGCGGTATATCAAAGCTATCCGTATGCGTATAGATAAATATCCGACCAGCATGGAGCGTGATGGCAAACATGCGCAGGCGATCACACAAATAGAGCAGCGCTGGCAGCAGAGGATAGAGCAACTGCGTAAAGCCAACCAGTCTGTAACAAGCGGGTTACAAGACTTTGCGTGGCAGTTGCAGGAGTTACGTGTATCATTATTTGCACAGGAATTAAGAACGCCTTATCCTGTCTCAATCAAACGACTAGAAAAAATTTGGCAAGACATACAATCGTAATGCGTGACATCAGCAACCTGTGTGATTAATCAATCCTGTTCATGCAAAAGCCTTCCCCATTTGAACCGTTTAGCACGCCCAACTGGCTGAAACCAAAACAGCGCGAGCGTGTGCTGCGCATCCCGGCCAGGTTGATGTGGGGTTTTCTGCTTTCCCTGCTTTTCCATGCGATTCTGTTCTGGGGTTTCCTGCTGGACTTATTGAAGCCGATGAAAGAGCCTTCACAGGCGCCTATCAATGTCGTGCTGGACCTGGGCGTGCCGGTGAAAAGCCAGCCCAAACCGGTGGAGCCGCCGCCTGAGTTACCGCCTGAACCACCCAAACCTCAGCCTAAGCCCAAACCACAGCCCAAAGAAGCGCCCAAGCTGCCGAAAAAAATTATTCAGTCGCAGAATCCTAACAGCGCGTTCAAGTTGCCTGAGCCCAAGCAGCAACCCAGGGTGGAAACGCCCTCGGAGCTCCCACCACCGCCTAAGGAGGATTTCTCCAGCATGATCAGGCGCAAGCAGTCCGACCGTAATTCGGAAGAGCTGGCTGCCAAGGAGATCAATGATGCGGCGGCTGCGGCCGAGCGAGGTCCCTCCGAAGACGAGCGCCGCACCAAGAACATCATGAATAACCTGAAGTTCGGTACCAATGGCCTGTTCACCATCAAGCGTATGGACCCGTTCAACGCCAGCTTCAGTTTCAAAGGCTGGGTCAATGATTACACCTCGGCCAATACCCAGTTTTACGAGGTGGAAGCGCGTAGCGGCGAAGACATACGCCTGGTCATGATACGCCGCATGATCGCCATCATACGCGAGCATTACAATGGCGATTTCGACTGGATTTCTAACCGGCTGGGGCGTACGGTGACCTTATCGGCACGGCCTGCCGACAGTGCCGGGCTGGAAGATTTCCTGATGAAGGAATTCTTCGGGCCAAATTACAAGAGCCAGGATCTGTACGGACGCTAACGCTCACCATGCCAATTGCTGATACCCGGTTGTCTGAAGAAAACATCTGGCAAACGGGTATGGCACCGGTTTCAACCCTGGCAGCCTTCATCATATTAAGCTGCTGGCTGGCCGCAGTGACCTGGCTGGGCCTGGCTTATTTTGCCGCGCTAGGCGTCACCGTGATCAGTATGCTGTATCTGCTGGGCGTGTTGTGGGCGGCGTACTCCCTGCGGTTTGCGGCAGCGCTGTTGACGGCTTTTACTGCCTTCCTGCTGATCAATTACTGTTTTATCGAACCGCGCTATAGCCTGGGTGTGGGGAGCACCCAATCCTGGGTCATCCTGCTGGTGTTCGCCATCGTGGCGGTGACGGTCAGCAGTGTCATGCAACGCCTGAAGCAGCAGATGCTGCAATCCCGCCAGGCCGCGCAGCAATCCCGCTTTTTCCAGTCGCTGGCGGAATTACTGGCGGCACAATCCACTACCGAAACATTGCTAGAAGGGGCTTGCCGGCACATAGGCGAAGTGTTTGCGTTGCATGCGCGAGTGGTGCGGCTTTCAGAAAATGGTGAATTGCTATGGCTGGCAGGCGCTGGTGAAGCCTCCGCTGAAGTGGAAACCTACCCTACAGTACAGGTTGCCAGCGTTGAGTGGGCACTGGACTTCAACCGTCCGGTGGGCGCAGCAACCAATGACTGGCCGACGCTGGACTATTGCCTGCTCCCATTCGGTTTTCCACAGCGCGAAGTGCTGGTGCTGGACGCATCAGCCAACATGCCCGACCTGCATTTCCTGCAACTGCTGACGCATCAGTGCGCGCAGGCTTATACCAAGCTCAGCCAGCAGATCGCGCTGGCACAGGCGGAACTGAGTGCCAGTGAGGCCAATTTCAAAAAGACGCTGCTGACTGCCTTGTCGCATGACATGCGCACGCCATTGACCGTCATTCTTGGCGCAGCCAATGTGCTGACTGACAGTCAGATCCCGCTCACTGAAACCCAGTCTGGGCTGCTATTACAAAGCATACTGGCGGAGACGACTTACCTTAGCCAGGCCACGGAAAATATCCTCACCTTAGTGAAACTGGATGCAGCTGCCGGCAGCCTGCAACTGGACTGGCAGTCACCGCAGGATGTCATCCAGCATGTAGCCAGCCGCTACCAGCGCCGTTCACCGCCTGAGGCGTTAACGCTGGATATCACGGATGAGGAAGTTCTGGTGCGTATGGATGCGGTGCTGTTCGCGCATGCGCTGGCCAACCTGATCGACAACGCTATTTGCTGGCGCGACCCAGGCACAGCGGTTGAAATCTCACTGACCATTCATGAAAAATGGCTGGTGATCTCGGTGACCAACCAGGGGCCAGGTTTCCCGCCAGCATACTCTATTTCAGCATTCACTCCGCACATCCAGCGGCCTGCCGGTACACGCGGTTTCGGCCTGGGGCTTTCTATTGTGGATACGGTGATGCAGTTGCACCAGGGCAAACTGGAGATCAGTGCATCGCCAGGCCCGCAAACCTTTGTCCAGCTGCGGTTGCCGTTTGTGCACGCAAGCGAGTTGCTGAAGCCATGAGCGAAAAACAGCCTGTGTTATTGCTGGTGGAAGATGATGCCGGCGTTTACCAGTTCCTGGTACCGGCATTGTCGGCCCATGGCTACCGGGTGTTGCATGCGCGTGACCTGGCTCAGGCCAGGCAAGCCAGCGATTTCGCCATGGTGATCCTCGACCTGGGCTTGCCGGATGGCGGCGGCGAGCAGTTCATCACAGCGCTGCGCGCTTATTCCGATGTGCCGGTGCTGGTGTTATCCGCCCGCCAGGATGAAGCGGATAAGGTGCAGTGCCTGACGCTGGGTGCCGATGATTATCTGATGAAGCCTTTCGGCCTGCCGGAATTGCTGGCACGCATACAGGTGGCGTTACGGCGCACGGCCATGATGCAGATGCGCGACCACCAGTACCAGTATCAGGGGCTGGTGATCAACCGCGCCAGCGGCATTGTCACCAAAGAAGGCGTGCAGTTGCACCTGAGCCCGATAGAACATGCATTGCTGATGCTGCTGGCCAGCAAACCGGGCACTATCTTCACCCACAGCCAGTTACTGACCAGCGTCTGGGGGCCAGAATATGTGGATGACACGCATTATTTGCGTATCCATATCGGGCGGCTACGCGGCAAGCTGGAGACGACGCCCGCCCAACCGCGCTACCTGCTGACCGAACTGGGTATAGGCTACCGCCTCGCCTGAACCACGCTTGTCGGCATATTTCGCCTTAAAGTCACCTGGTTGGGATGCTCTTCTCGAGTATCTACATTGAACTTCTCACCGTCCAAATTTCGTGTGGTTAAAATTCGTTTATGCGATTGATATACGCTCACGCGCATAGTGTGCCATCAACCACCAACAAGAGGATGCGATGGACAATTTATCAATCAGGAAAAGCGGTCTGGCGGCGCTGGCACTCGGTGCCATAGGCGTGGTGTATGGCGACATAGGTACCAGCCCGTTGTATACCATGCAGGTCATTTTCAGTGAAAGTACCGGTGTGCCGTTGAACCAGGGCAATATCCTGGGGGCGGTGTCGGCGATTTTCTGGCTGCTGACTTTCGTTGTCACTTTTAAATATGTGCTGCTGGTGTTAAGAGCGCATAACAAGGACGAGGGCGGGGTGATGGCATTGCTATCGCTGGCACTGTCTACCCTGAAACCTCAGGATAAACGCGCAGGTGTTTTACTATTACTGGGTGTGCTCGGTGCGGCGCTGTTTTATGGCGACAGTGTGCTGACGCCGGCGATCTCAGTGCTGTCGGCTGTCGAAGGCTTGCAGGTGGTTTCCCCGACATTGGCAGCGCAGGTGCTGCCTATCTCCATCGGCATTCTGATCGGCCTGTTCTGGTTCCAGCGGCATGGCACACACGCGGTCGGGCGTTTTTTTGGCCCTATCGTGATCGTCTGGTTCCTGGCGCTGGCAGGCATAGGCGTGTGGCAGATCTCGCAAGTGCCTGAGGTTTTGCAGGCGATACAGCCGCAATATGCCTGGCAGTTCCTGCAATCGCGTGGGGGTGCCATGTTTATTGCGATAGGTGCGATCCTGCTGGCGGTGACCGGCGCTGAAGCACTGTATGCCGATATGGGGCATTTCGGCAGGCCGGCAATCCAGATGGCATGGCTGGGGCTGGTATTTCCCTGTCTGGCGCTGAATTACCTGGGACAGGGCGCTTTGCTGCTGCAACATCCTGAAGCCGCCAGCAATCCGTTTTATCTTTCTTTCCCGCAACCATTGCTGATTCCGGCGGTGATACTGGCAACCCTGGCGACCATCATTGCGTCGCAAGCAGTGATTTCCGGTGCCTTTTCCATGACCCGCCAGGCGATTCAATTGGGGTTTTTGCCACGTATGCGCATCATCCATACCTCGGCCAGTGAGTCCGGGCAGATCTATATGCCTGCGGTGAACTGGGCATTACTGGTTGTCGTGATCATGGTCTGCCTGGCGTTCCAGAGTTCATCTGCGCTGGCTTCAGCCTATGGTATTGCCGTCACCGGCACCATGCTGATCACCACCATACTGATCTTTTTCGTCATGCGTTACCGCTGGCAGTTCCCGGCCTGGCTGACATGGCCGTTGGTCGCTCTATTGGCACTGGTGGATGGCGTCTTGTTCGGCTCGGCTTCGATGAAATTCATGCAGGGCGGCTGGTTCCCTATCGCCCTGAGTGTGCTGCTGATCCTATTAATGACCACCTGGAAAAAAGGCCGCCAGCTGTTGCTGACCGGCATGAAACAGACGGACCCCAAACTGACGGCATTGATAGACAGCATGGTGCAAAGCAAACATCCGCGTGTACCAAGAACGGCGGTGTATATGGTGTCCAACCTGGAGACCGTGCCGCAGGCGCTGCTGCATAACCTCAAGCATAACCAGGTGCTGCATCAGCGCAACCTGCTGGTGAATGTGGTGTTTGAAGATGTGCCGCTGCTGAATACCCAGGCGCGTGTCAACGTACAAAAGCTGGCAGAATGTTTCTGGCAGGTGGAACTGCGCTATGGCTTCATGCAACACGCCGATGTGCCGCAGGCTTTGCGGGGGCTGACGCTGGATGGTGAAACTCTGGACCCGTTCAGCAACTCCTACTTTTTGAGCCGCGATATCATTGTGCCGGATGTCGGGGGTGGCATGCCGCGCTGGCGTGACCAGTTATTCTCTGTCATGTCACGTAATGCCAGTAGCGCGGTGGAGTATTTCAATATTCCGGCGAATAGCGTGATCGAGCTGGGCAGCAGGGTGCAGATCTAGAAAGAAAAAAAGGCATCTTGCAGGACCATGCAAGATGCCAGAAAAAAACTTTTTAACATGTGACAGTGCAGCGTGCATGGGGCCAGTGGCCCCATTGCCTATGCGGCAGCAGCGTACCTGGCCACCTTTTCCGGTTTGGCCTGGTAAGACGTTTGCGATTCCGGCAGCTTGTACTGGGCCACGGTATTACTCAGGTTGTTTGCCTGCTCTACCAGCGACATGGCGACCGCCGCGGCTTCTTCAACCAGCGCAGCGTTCTGCTGGGTCACTTCATCGATCTGGTTCATCGCCGCGTTGATCTGGTCTATACCCGCGGTTTGCTCTGCCGATGCATCGGTGATCTCGGAAATGATATCCGAGACGTTTTTAATCGATACCAGCACTTCTTCCATGGTGCCGCTGGCCTGGTCTACATACTGCGAGCCACTGGCGACAATACTGGTGGAATCGGAAATCAGCTGCTTGATCTCTTTGGCAGCTGTGGCCGAGCGTTGCGCCAGGTTACGCACTTCATTGGCCACCACGGCGAAACCGCGGCCTTGCTCACCGGCACGTGCCGCTTCCACGGCTGCGTTCAGTGCCAGGATATTGGTCTGGAACGCAATGCTGTCGATCACGGTAATGATCTCTTCAATACGTGACGAGCTTTCGGTGATCTCAGACATGGTCTGTACCACTTTGGCAAATACTTCGCCACCTTTGTTAGCCACTTCGCTGGCCTTGTGCGTCATGACATTGGCCTGCTTGGCACTCGCGGCGTTATTCCTCACGGTAGCGGCAATCTCTTCCAGGCTGGCTGCGGTTTCTTCCAGCGAGCTGGCCTGTTCCTCGGTGCGCTGCGACAGGTCATTGTTGCCCATCGATATCTCAGAGGCTGACAGGTTGATGGTCTCGCCTGAGGTTTTCACCATGGACAGGATACCGGTCATGGCATCGATAATGATGTTGATGCCTTCACACAGCAGCCTGATCTCGCCGGATTTATCCGAAGTAGGGATACGGTGGGTCAGATCGCCGGTCTGCGTATATTTGACCACGTCGTCCACCGCCTGCTTCATGGCATGGGTCTCTTTAACTTTTGCACTGATATCGGTTGCGTATTTCACCACTTTGAACGGCTTGCCATCCATATCGAAAATCGGGTTGTAAGTCGCCTGCAGCCAGATTTCCTTGCCGCCTTTGCCTATGCGCTGGTACTGACCGCTATCTGGCTTGCCACTGCCCAGGTTTTCCCAGAACTGCCGGTATTCCGGGCTGTTCTTGTAAGCCGAGCTTACGAACATGCTGTGATGCTGGCCTATGATCTCCTGCGCGCGATAACCGGTGACTGCGACAAAATTATCATTGACCGCCAGGATATTGCCTTTAAGATCGAACTCGATCACGCCCATCACTTTGCTGATGGCAGCGATCTGGCCGGAAAAATCCGCATACTGCAGTTTTTCCTGCGTGATGTCGGTGGCATATTTCACCACCTTGAAGGGTTTGCCATCCATATCGAAAATTGGGTTGTAACTGGCTTGCAGCCACAGTTCCCGGCCACCTTTGCCCACGCGTTTATACTGGCCATCATTGGCGACGCCCTGGGCAAGTTCATGCCACAGCTGTTTGTATTCCGCACTGTTCCTGAATTCAGGCGTGACAAACATACTGTGGTGGTTGCCCACGATCTCCTGCAGGCTGTAACCGGTCACGGCGGCGAAGTTGTCGTTGACGGAAAGGATATTGCCTTTAAGGTCGAACTCGATCACGCCCATCACTTTACCGATGGCGGCGATCTGGCCTGAGAAATCGGCGTGCCTGAGTTTTTCGCGCGTGATATCCGTTGCATACTTGACGACCTTGAATGGCCTGCCATCGATATCGAAGATAGGGTTATAGCTGGCTTGCAGCCAGATTTCGCGATTGCCTTTGCCAAAGCGTTTGTACTGGCCGTTATTGGCAACCCCTGAGCCCAGGCTTTCCCAGAATTGCCTGTACTCGCTACTGTCTTTATATTCCGGTGCCACGAACATGCTATGGTGGTTGCCGACGATTTCCTGGACGCTGTAACCGGTCACGGCTGCGAAGTTGTCATTGACGGAGAGGATATTGCCTTTGAGGTCGAACTCGATCACGCCCATCACTTTACCGATGGCGGCGATCTGGCCGGAAAAGTCTGCCTGCTTGAGTTTTTCGCTAGTGATATTGGTGGCATATTTGACCACTTTGTATGGCTGGCCTTCGGTATCGAAAATAGGGTTATAGCTGGCTTGCAGCCAGATCTCCCTGCCGTTTTTTCCTATGCGTTTGTACTGGCCATCACTGGATTCACCTTTGCCCAGTTTTTGCCAGAACTGTTTGTATTCTGTGCTTTCCTTGTACTCAGGGGTGACAAACATGCTGTGATGATGGCCTACGATCTCCTGCGGGCTGTAACCGGTCACCGCCGCAAAGCCGTCATTCACTGCCAGGATATTCCCCAGCAGGTCAAATTCGATCACGCCCATCACTTTATGGATAGCGTTGATCTGACCATTGAGGTCGGTTTGTTTCAGTAACTGTTCTTTGCTGTTCGAATTCGTAATACCGTTAAAAATCCCGAGCATACCAAATCCCCCTGTTAATAAATAAGATCAACTAAATTTAATTTATATTAATCTAGGTGTTCGGAAATTAACGGGCGGAAAAGAAAGGTATTTATGGGTTATTTGATTGTCGTAAATATATATCCGCAAAAAGTCCCAGGTGCAGGGCGATTTTTTTGCAGATGTTCAGCCGCGTATTTATCCCCGGCAAACCTGCATTTTCGTGACTGGAAAACATAGGGCAGGGTGATGCCAAGCCATTGGGGTAGCCTTTCGGAGTTTCCTACAGCTAAAAAAAGGTAAAAAAAACCCGCCAACCGGCGGGTTAAGTCTCATACATGGCTTTTTATGACGCTGTCATCGCTGGCAGCTTTTTAAAATGCGTCCCAGTCAGCGTTGTGCGTGCCGGTCCTGCTGGTTCTGGTATAGCTGTGGCTTTTGCTTTGCGATTGCGGTTTTGTTGCTTTGGTATACGAGCCGGACGTTGCCGCATTCACAAACCGGTAATGGCTGACGGTTTCCTGCAGTTTTTCTGCCTGGTTGACCAATGACAGCGCAGCTGCCGCGGCTTCTTCCACCAGGGCGGCATTCTGCTGGGTGACTTCATCCATCTGGTTCACGGCGATGTTGATCTGGTCTATGCCGCTGCTTTGTTCTACAGAAGCCGCAGTGATCTCACTGATCAGTTGCGAGAAACGGTCGATCACGTTCACCAGGTCTTCCATGGTGCCGCTGGCCTGTTCAACATATAAGGAACCGGCAGCGACCTTGCTGGTGGAATCATTAATCAGTAACTTGATCTCTTTGGCGGCACTGGCCGAGCGTTGCGCCAGGTTGCGCACCTCGCTGGCCACCACGGCGAAGCCGCGGCCCTGTTCACCGGCGCGTGCGGCTTCCACCGCCGCGTTCAATGCCAGGATATTGGTCTGGAAAGCAATACTGTCGATCACGCTGATGATCTCTTCAATACGGGAGGAGCTTTCAGTGATTTCCGACATGGTAGACACCACCTTGCCAAACACTTCACCGCCTTTGGCAGCGATGCTGCTGGCCTGTTCGGTCATGTTATTGGCCTGTTGTGCGTTCTCGGCGTTGTTTTTCACATTCGAAGCGATCTGCTCCATGCTGGAAGCGGTTTCTTCCAGTGAGCTGGCCTGTTCTTCCGTGCGTTGTGACAAGTCATTGTTACCTTGGGAGATTTCGGTGGCTGCCGAGTTGATGGCTTCCCCGGCGATCTTGATAGAAGACAGGATCTCGGTCATTTCATCAACAATGGTGTTCACACCTTCACACAGGGTTTTGATCTCACCCTGTTTGTTATCGGTGGCGATGCGCTGGGTCAGGTCGCCACTTTTTGTCGCTGCCACGATCTCTGCGGTTTCGTGCACCGCCTGCTTCATGGCATTGCCTTCTTCCACTTTACCGGTGATATCGGTGGCGTATTTCACCACTTTGAAGGGTTTGCCGTCGCTGTCAAAAATAGGGTTATAGCTCGCCTGCAGCCAGACTACCTTGCCGCCTTTACCCAGGCGTTTGTACTGGCCTTCATCTGCTTTGCCTTTGCCGAGGTTCTCCCAGAACTGACGGTAGTCAGCACTGTTTTTATAAGAGGCATCAACAAACATGCTGTGGTGCTGGCCTATGATCTCTTTCTTGCTGTAACCGGTGACGGCGGCAAAGTTGTCATTGACGTCAGTGATGTTGCCGTTCAGGTCGAACGTGATCACACCCATGACCTTGCCGATGGCATCGATCTGGCCGGAGAAATCTGAGTTTCTGAGTTTTTCTGCCGTGATGTCGGTGGCATATTTCACCACTTTGAATGGTTTGCCAGCCGCATCGAAGATAGGGTTGTAACTCGCCTGCAGCCAGATCTCCTTGCCACCTTTGCCTACCCGCTTGTACTGTCCCTCATTCGGTTCGCCGCGCCCCAGTTTGTCCCAGAACGAAGCGTATTCCTGGCTGCTCTTGTAAGCAGCTTCCACAAACATACTATGGTGTTTGCCTATGATCTCCTGTTTGCTGTAACCGGTGACGGCAGCAAAGTTGTCATTGACGTCGGTGATATTGCCTTTGAGGTCAAAGGTGATCACGCCCATCACTTTACCGATGGCATCGATCTGCCCCGAGTAATCTGAATTCCTGCGCTGGCTGGCAGTGATGTCTGTGGCATATTTCACGATTTTGAACGGCTTGCCGGTCGCATCGAAAATCGGGTTGTAGCTGGCTTGCAGCCAGATCTCGCGGCCGCCTTTGCCCACGCGCTTGAACTGGCCTTCATTGGCGATGCCATTGCCCAGGTCATGCCAGAAAGTCTTGTATTCCTGGCTGGCTTTATAGGCAGGCTCCACAAACAGGCTATGGTGCTGGCCGACGATTTCTTCACGGCTGTAGCCGGTGACGGCGGCAAAATTATCATTGACCGCCAGGATATTACCCTTCAGGTCAAACTCGATCACGCCCATGATTTTGTTGATGGCGGCGATCTGGCCTTGAGATTCTGCATCACGCTGTTTTTCAGCCGTGATATCAAATGCATATTTAATGACTTTGAATGGTTTACCTGTTGCATCGGCCACCGGTACATAACTGGCTTCCAGCCAGATCTCCTTGCCGGCTTTGCCTACTCTCCTGAACTGGCCATTATCGGCCTTGCCATGGCCCAGGTTGTCCCAAAACAGTTTGTATTCCTGGCTTTTACGGTAGGCCGGGTCAACAAACATGCTGTGGTGCTGGCCGACGATTTCCTGTTTGCTGTAACCGGTGACGGCAGCAAAGTTGTCATTGACCGCTAAAATGTTACCAAGCAAGTCAAATTCAATCACGCCCATGACCTGATGAATGGCCTGGATCTGCCCGCTATCATCATGCTGTTGATCAGGTACTTTTTTACGGGTCAGTTTATTCAGAAAATCGATGCTCATAAGTGTTTGGCCTCAATCAGAGTTTAGGTTTTACCATTGTTGGTTTTTATTCCCTCTATTAAATCCTGAACGTGTGCAAAAAGATTGCGCGATAAAGAGTGGATTTCTGTTCTAATTCTCGAGACAAACGGTGTTTTGCTCTTTGTTTTTTAATTTACATAAATTTGTTTACATGCTTAACAAAAATTGAAGAGTATGAAAAAACAAAAAACCGCCATGGTTTAAGTGGCGGTTTTGTTTTTAAAATGAAAGAGTCAGCTGTATCAGCATCTGCCTTTTTTAGCCTGGCCTGGCGGGCAGTGTCCGCGGTCCACGATCACACAGCTGGAAAGCGCCATGCTGAATACGGCAAGTAGAACGATCAGTTTTTTCATAGTGGTTTTCCCTTGAATATCTTGAAGTGTATTGCTATGCCGCCTGTGGCGGCGTGATTCTGTGATCACGTGTGCAAGTATATCAAAGGTCGCCACATCTCCTGCGCTGTCTGACAGCAATGCCGGTCAATTAAATAAATGCGTGAACAGCCAGTACAACGAACCGGACAATATCATCGCCATGGGTAAGGTGAGCACCCAGGCCATTAGCAGGTTGCGGATAGTTGACATTTGCAGGCCCGATTTATTGGCTGCCATGGTGCCGGCGACGCCAGATGACAACACATGGGTGGTCGATACCGGCAAACCGTACATATCGGCTGCCCCTATCATGGTCATTGCCACCAGCTCGGCAGAAGCGCCCTGGCCATAAGTGAGGTGGGTTTTACCGATCTTCTCGCCGACGGTGACGACGATACGCTTCCAGCCGACCATGGTGCCCAGGCCCAATGCAATCGCGACTGCCACTTTCACCCATAACGGGATGAATTTGGTTGCGCTATCGATCTCTTTCTTGAAGGCGGTGACATTCGCTTTGGTGTCGTCATCAAACCGAACGCTACTGTCTTTATCCAGAAAACGTATCGCTTCAGAAACCAGGTACATATCATTACGCACGTTACCTACCTGCTCGGCGGGCACGGCGGCAAAAGTACCATGCGATTTGACCTGATCGCCGATGCTGCCTGTCATATCCGCCAGTGCAGGAATCACTTCCGGCGTGACGGTCTTGGTGCGTACATATTCAGTCAGTGTATGACGGGCGGCATCATGGCTGGCTGGCGGCACGGCAGAAGTATCTTTGGTCAATGACTGTTGCGTCACCTGCGCGACGGCAACAAAACGTGTCATCTGGTCGACCGGCATGGCGCGGTTCAGTGCATACGCCATAGGCACCGTACCCACCAGGATCAGCATGATCAGGCCCATGCCTTACTGGCCGTCATTCGAACCATGGGCGAATGAAACGCCGGTACAGGTCAGTATCAGCAAACCCCGTATCCACAGTGGGGGAGGTTTGTTGCCTTGGGGTTCCTGGTACAGCTCTTTGCTTTTGACAAAGGCTTTCAATGCCAGCAACAGCAGAGCGGCAAAGAAGAACCCGATCATGGGGGAGAGCAACAAAGAGTAACCGATCTTGGTCGCCTGCGCCCAATCGACACCACTGGTGCCATCACGGCCATGCATCAGCGCATTGGCAACGCCGACGCCGATAATCGAACCGATCAGGGTATGCGAGGAAGAAGCCGGCAAACCCAGCAACCAGGTGCCCAGGTTCCACAGGATCGCGGCGATCAGCAATGCAAACACCATGGCAAAGCCGGCACCAGAACCTACTTGCAGGATCAGCTCTACCGGCAGCAACGAAATAATACCGAACGCCACTGCGCCGCTGGAAACCAGCACGCCGAGGAAATTAAAGGTGCCCGACCAGATCACCGCGAAGTTGGCCGGTAGGGAATGGGTATAGATCACGGTGGCAACGGCATTCGCGGTGTCATGGAAGCCGTTCACAAATTCAAACGCCAGCGCAATCACCAGCGCTACGCCCAGCAAGATAAATGGTAACCAGGTCGTGGTTTGCGCGCCGGTATCGGTCACATCATGCATCAGGCTGAAGCCGGTGTAGATCAGGCCCATCAGCAACAAACCGGTGAAGACGGCTTTGGTGAATATGCCCGGCTGCTTGTCCAGGTTAGGTCTGGAAGGGCTCTGTAATAACGATGAGGCACTGGCTGAAGATGTGTTCATGATATCCGCCTGAGTTTTTATCGGGAATCACGAGTATTGGTTTTTAATGTGACACATTGATGACAGGTAAGACTGTTAAAAACTGGTTGCTGCAAATCCTCTTCACTCAATTGCCGGCAGGCGGAAAGTCAAAACAGTCATCAAATTGTCATGCTGTAAAACTAGGATTTTTAATTTAAACCTCACACTCCCCACGGAAGCCCATATGAACATTGATAAATTTGCCGGAACCCAGGAAAACGATGAGCAGTTTACTGATGCGCAGATGAATAACGAGATGCTGGACAGTTTCGATGAAGAGCTGGAAATGGAACTGGATGACCAGCGCATGGATCAGCTGCTGGCGGAATACAATGCCGCCACCGGTATCGCTGATACGCACACGGCAACCCTTTCTGACCGCCAGACCTATTTCAAGGAGTTATTCCGTTTGCAGGGCGAACTGGTCAAACTGCAGGACTGGGTCGTGCACAATAAATTGAAAGTGGTGGTGCTGTTTGAAGGCCGCGATGCCGCGGGCAAGGGCGGGGTGATCAAACGTATCACCCAGCGGCTCAACCCCCGCGTGTGCCGGGTCGCCGCATTGCCGGCGCCCAGCGAGCGTGAACGCACGCAATGGTACTTCCAGCGCTACATCTCGCACCTGCCGGCAGGCGGCGAGATTGTGCTGTTCGACCGCAGCTGGTATAACCGCGCCGGGGTGGAAAAAGTGATGGGATTCTGTAATGACGACGAGTACGAAGAATTCTTCCGCTCGGTGCCCGAATTTGAAAAGATGCTGGTCCGTTCCGGCATCATCCTGATCAAATACTGGTTCTCTATCACCGATGACGAACAGCATTTACGCTTTATGACGCGTATCCACGACCCGCTCAAGCAGTGGAAACTCAGCCCTATGGACCTGGAATCACGCCGCCTGTGGGAGCAATACACCAAGGCCAAGGAAACCATGCTGGAGCGCACGCATATCCCGGAAGCGCCATGGTGGGTGATCGAAGCGGTGGATAAAAAGAAAGCGCGACTGAACTGTATCAGCCATTTACTGAGCCAGATCGAGTACGGCAAGGTAGAACACCCGCCCGTCGTCCTGCCCAAACGCGTCTATAACGCCGATTACATACGTGGCCCTGTGCCTAAAGAAATGTTCGTACCGGCTAAGTATTGACTAGGACCAGGCATCCTGCCACTGGCGATCAGCCCCGGCTGACGATGGCCTCGTTCAGCGCCTGCAGTACATGCTCAATGTCCTGCTTGCGGTTGCTGATCACGGCATGATGCTCGCCAGCAGCCGTATTCAGGATCACCGAATACCTGGGCTTTTCGATATACCAGGCGATCAGGCCGATAATGATCGCAATTGCCCCGGCAATCAGCAATACACCGGTGTCGTACAGCTCCAGCATCACGCCTATCAACAGCAAAAAGCCGATGAACATAAGCAGGATAGCCACACCGCGCTTGGGCTCAACCACGCCGGGTTTCACCGAGGTGACGCTCTGCATGGCATAGGTCTGGCTGCGTACGATAAAGCGGCTATTGCTGACAGTGATGCCGTCAAAATTAAAAAATACTTTTTCTTCCATGTGTATCTACCTCTATTCAGTCATATTTATCATTAGTGACCCCGCCTGCCGATTAAAATTCATTCAACCGCTGACCTGCATGTATAGAGTTTAGAAACCGCGTGACTTCTCAGCGTCACCTGTTCCGGCTAACATAGATCCCCTTGAATCGCCCAACTGGAGAGCATTATGAACAAGAGTGGCCTGATTGTTGTTGATCTGCAAAACGAATACCTGCCGACCGGCAAACTGCCTTTGTCTGGCATTGAGGCCGTTGCCACCAATGCCGCCAGGGTGATCGCCCATGCCCGTGACAACGGGATTCCTGTTTTCCATATCCGCCATGAATTTGCCAATAATGAAGCGCCGGTGTTTGTCCCCGGCACCGATGGCGTGAAGATACAGCCAACCGTTGCGCCGCAGGCTGGTGAAGCCGTCATCGTCAAAAACCACATCAACGCATTCCGCGATACCGACTTGAAACAGCAGCTGGATGCGCAGGGTGTTGAAGAAGTGATCGTCGTCGGTGCGATGAGCCACATGTGTATTGATGCCGTCGTGCGTGCGGCGGTGGATATAGGTTATGTCGCCACGATATTGCACGACGCCTGTGCCACGCTGGACCTGGAGTTTGATGGGGTGACTGTACCGGCGGCAAAAGTGCATGCCGCAGCGATGGCGGCGTTGGCATTTGGCTATGGATCTGTGATTTCTACGGATAAATATTTGAGTTGAATCAATGGGATATCAACAGGCTTGAGACTAGCGGTTTTATCCTTAAAAATGCAAAGGATTGTGAAATCTGCCTTTTGCACCGTGTGAATGATTGTTTCAAATATACAGTTATTTTAGAATTATTATTGCAGTAACATTAATTAATAATTTGAGGAGAACACTATGCTCGGGAAAGCATTCTTACTAGGAGGATTATTGGTTTCATTCGGTGTTAATGCAACCGCAACTACACTAAACCAGAGCGGTACTGATATCAATGGCGCATCGGTAGATAAAACGACCATTATCAGCTTACCAACACAAACCACCGTATTTGATTTTGCTGGCGTACTGGATACTGTAGGAAGCGTGCAGAACAATCAAAATCCAGGTGCGGAATTTGGCTTGTATCTTGGCGATACTTTAATTAAAGACATTAGCTTTTTCACTGTTGACACGACAAACAACATCTACTCATTCAGTTTCCTGAATCTGGCGGCCGGTGATTATAGTTTCCGCTTCAACATCAATGGTAATTTGGCGAGTAGAGCTTATACATTTAACTCTACTATCACGCCCGTCACTGTTCCAGTTCCTGAGCCAGAAAGCCTGAGCTTGCTTATGGCGGGTCTGGGTATCGCTGGTTTAATGGCACGTCGCAAAAAAAGTGCTTAATTAAACCTGGTAGCACAGCAAAAGCCTCACTGATGTGAGGCTTTTTTGTTTGCTTTTATAGAATTTTACTGAAATCTGGAAATACAATTACTGACAATAGTTAAATCTGCCAAACACTGAAAATATTTAAACTGTCAGGTTAAAAACTTACAGACCCTTACTCAGGATCATGCCTTCATATTTATATATGCGCTATGCAGCTTTTATTCTAAGCATAGTGATTTTTACGCTCGGTTACGTATGCATTAATTTAGGCCTCAGTGAACGTGAAGAAACATTGCAATTTAAAAACTATGGAGTGCGTGTTCCTGCGACTTTGATAGGATATCGATATTTCGAAAAGCATGGTCGTAGCCGGGCGGGAGATAGACCCGTATTTAGCTATGCGTCAAATGATGGCACTCGACACACCTATGTTGCAAGTGATTATGGCGTTGCCACGAACCTTAAAAAGAAAGTACTTGCTACTCAAAAAGTAACAATCACTTACCTTCAAGACAATCCTGACAGAGCACGTATTGAAAAGTGGAATCGAGGTTCTATGGGAGTCCTTGATATAACGGTGGGCATTTTGCTGTGCATCGGGGGATTAGTTATTGTTTATGAGGGCATGAGGATAGCTTCCAGTCCGTACAAATAAAAAGACCCGAGGCGCTAACCTCGGGTCTCGGGTCTTTTACGATCAGTTTACCAATGACTTAATGATCCGAACTACCTTTGCCATGACCATGCCCGGCAATTTTATCCATCCAGGCGAACAACACGCCAGTGATGATAAAGGTCAGGTGGATGCCCACCAGCCAGGCCATCTGCTCGGTGGTGAAGCTGGCGGTGCCTGAACTCTGGTGCACAAACGCTTTCAGCAGATCGATAGCAGAAATCGCAACGATAGAACCAATCAGCTTGATCTTCAGGCCGGAGTAATCGACTTTACCCATCCATTCAGGCCGGTCTTCACTATTGGCGGTATCAATGCGCGATACAAAGTTTTCATAACCACTGAAAATCACCATGATCAACAGGTTGCCGACCAAAGTGATATCCACCAGTGCCAGCAGTGACAACACCGTTTCCTGCTCTGAGAAAGAGGCGAGGTGCGAAACAATGTGGAAGAACTCCTGGCCAAATTTGACCAGCAAGATAAACAAACCACCGACCAGGCCAAGATACATCGGTGCCATCAACCAGCGGCTTTGGAAGATCCAGCCTTCTAATAATTTTTCTAAATAACGTCCCATTACTAACTCCAAAAAATCATGTGCTTTGGCACATTAAACTTCTACAGCGTCACTTCAATGACAAATGATTAAACCATTCAGAAGACGCCGTTTTTATTAAATCGTTCCCGGATCAGAACTGCATCAGCATTTCACGAATCGCTGCTTCATTTATCCCCTTGCCAATGATCACGATGCGACTGATAGGCTCATCTTCATCCCAGCCTTCCAGCAGCGTAGGCGGATAGGGCGTAAAGTGCACCGCGTGTATCGCCAGCGGCGCAGGCGCGTCTTCCACATGCAGAATACCTTTTAAACGCAGCAGGCCTTCACCATGTACCTGGCACAGCTTGAGGATCACACCTTTGAAATCCGCCCATACCATCGGCTTGGGTAAATAGACGGTAAACGTATGCACATCATCGTGCGCTGGTGCTTGCGGCAGCGTGCCTTTTTTGGCCGCGCTAAAGCCGCTGGCAGGCGCACGCAACCATCGCTGCGGGTTGGCCTGCTTGCTGACAAAATCAAACAGCCCGACATCAATGATCTGCATCGGGTCAATTTCACCATGCGACACAAACTGCTGCGTCGCATTCGGGTTGATCTCGCTCAGCTTGGCCTGCAACGCGTTAATCTGCTCAGGTGTCGCCGTGTCTTTCTTGGTGATCAGCAACACATCCGCCACCGCCGCCTGTTTTAGCGCCTCTTTCTGCTCGGCTATCTGCTGCAAACCATAAGCCGCATCTATTGTCACCACCACAGCATCCAGACGGTAAACCGATTCAATCACCGGCTCATTCATCAGGTTGGCTAAAATCGGCCCAGGGTCAGCCATGCCGGTGGTCTCAATCACCAGGCGGTTAAACTGCGGCACCGCTTCCAGGCTGCGTTTAAAAAACAAATCGCGCATGGTATCGGCCAGCTCGTTTTTGAGCGAGCAGCACA
>VFQP010000516.1_pt1 | contig 72310 bp, 58 predicted proteins | sample 3512351 | NCBI WGS metagenome assembly VFQP01 (sample SAMN10412372, study PRJNA504923) | tailings metagenome | isolation source: Relicate 1 Philex TSF1 revegetated site | place: Philippines: Tuba, Benguet | collected 2017-08-29
CAAACCTCTCAAACCTCCCAAACGTTAAACCTTAAACTTTCAAACTTTAAGCTTTTACTGCACCATCCACATCACACCGTTGATATCATCTCCCTGTGTGTATTGGTTTTTAACGGCGTTTTGGACGTTTGATGCATTGTTATTGTATTCGTCTGTGGGGTACATCCACCTTTTAGGGATCTTTCCGCCGTTCAGTACGCCTGAGCCTCTGGTTTCAAATTCCGGGAAGCCGGTGCGGCGTTGTTCGAAGAAGATCTGCCAGCCGGAGTTCATGAACTGGCTGATGTATTTCTGCGTGATGATCTGCTGGATGGCTGTTGCTGTTTGCAACGCGATCGCTGGTTCATTCAGATAATTGGTGATGTCAGTGGCAGAAAAACGACCTCCAAAATTAGAGAACTGCATGGCAGATTCGATTCCTTTTTTATAGAACGTTTCTGCATTGCCCGTAATCCATCCTCTTACAGTTGCTTCCGCGAGAATGAACTGCAGTTCTGCAAAACCCATCAGCATGCTTGGCTCATTGATCGCTTCGTAAGCGTATCTGCGGTTGATCTGCGAAGCACGTCCCTGGCCGCGTTTGCTGGTATTGTAAGCAAGGGGAGCGCTGCCTACAAGACCATCGTATCCGTTGAAGTTCCCTTCGGGAAGACCACTGGCTGTTGTCGGTTGTCCGTATACGAACAGCCGCGGATCATTGAAGGTTTTCAGCATGCGTACAAATGAACTGTCGAGATAGTAATCCGTCTTCATGGAGTTGTTGTTGAAGTACGGATACTGGTTGCCGGTGATGTTGTAATAGTTCAACTGACCGTTGTCTGCATTTGAAGCCATCAACGGATATTTTGTGGGGTTAGTCACGATCTCTGTAAAACGCTGTTTGATATTCAGTATAGTGCTATTTTCTCTTTTTGAAAGATTCATTAGTACGCGCAGCGTGTAGGAGTTGACGAGTCTTTTCCATTTATCTATATTTCCGCTATAGATCAGATCACCTCCGATGGCGGTCTGTCCCGTAACGAGAGAGTCGCTTGCTATTTTCAGTTCATCAAGAATTCCTTTGAAAACATCTTCCTGTTTGTCGTATAACGGACGGGCAGCGGATGAATCAAAGTTATTATTGATAAGTGATTGCATCATTTGCGAATATGGAATATCTCCGAGACGCATGGTCATTTCTGTAAGAAAGTATGCTTTCAGGAATTTTCCGATATAGCGGTAGTTGGTTTTGCCAACACGTACAGCTTCCTGGTCCATACGGATCACCTGGCTGATACGCCCATAGTTCATGCTTCCTCTCTGCCATCCGTAATACTGTGCATTGCTGGATGATTGAGTGTACACCAGCTGGCGGCTGGCGAGCGCCGCATCAGCAGCGATTGTTGAGAACGCAGACATCTGGATGTTTGGCAGCAGGAGCGAAGGATCGGCGCTCGTTGGCGCATTCGGGTTTTCCTGGAAATCTTCAAACTTCTTACAGGAAGAAACCGAAATGGCCAGGGCGACTGCGGCTATGATAGATAATTGTTTCATTGTTACTATTTTTTAAACCTTACTGTTTGCGTTAGAATTTAAGGTTAACGTTTACGCCTATGCTGCGCATAGAAGGAGTTTGCAGGTTGTCCGCTTCAGCATCCGGATCTACGTTTGGCATTTTTGATAAAAGGAACAGGTTGTTGCCGATCAGTGATATGGACGCTGCGTTGAAAATGCCCTTCATGAATTTTGATGGAACCGTATAGGTTACCGAGAGTTCGCGCATTTTCAGATAAGTGCCGCTGTAGTAGAAATAGTTGTTCAACATAGCGCCGCTTGTTGTTTGCATAAAGCCGATGTAGTTAACCGGTGTTGTGTTGGGCGCAAACTTTCTTGTGTCGGACGTGATATTTCCACGGGAATCATACTCGACAGTACCTGATGTCACTACTACACCTGGTCCGACATAAGTGCTCTGGCCAGCGTTTGCGTCATCACGGAACTGATTCACCGTTCCTGGCGCTGTGCCGCCCCACCACATTTTCTGGTTGGTTGTAGAGTACATCAGTCCGCCCAAGCGTCCGTCAACGGAAAAGCTCAGCATAAAGTTCTTATAAGCAAAAGTGTTCTGCCAGCCATAGATCCAATCCGCATCTCTGTCGCCAAAGTACTGCCCGTATGGAGCATAAGCCTGCATGCCATTTGTGTTATAGATAGCCTGACCATCCGGGGCGCGTGATTCAGTGATAAAGATCCTGTCTGTTCTGTCACCTTCTTTGATCTGCCCGATATACCCGTCAGGGCTGTCCGTTGCATCTTTCAGCCAGCGGTGAACACTACTGAAGTTGAAGCCGGTTTCCCATCTGAAATCTTTGCTTTTTAATGGTGAACCGCTAATCATGAATTCCCATCCTTTGCGTACGTATACGTTTGCATTTTTCAGCATAGCCGTATACCCACTGCCTTGTGATTGAGGAACGCTTACGAGGTTGTTATAATCTTTGTTGCGGAAATATGTTGCATCGATATTGATACGGTTTTTCAGGAATGAAGCAGAGATGCCAAACTCACCAGACATGGTTGTTGCTGGAATAAGGTCAGGTGAGATCGCTGTAGTTGGCCATGACAGGGATGGCACATTGTTCCATTTTGAACCGATATTGTAGGTAAGCAGGTGTGCATAAGGGTCAGCACCTGATCCGATAAACCCGTTGTTTACCTTAGCCCATGAAGCTCTCAGTTTCAGGAACGAGATCGCTGAAGGGAGTGTGATCACGTCAGATAATACAGCAGACACACCCGCAGAAGGATAGAAGTATCCGTTGTTTTTAACAGGCAGGGTTGATGTTTTATCGTAGCGGCCGGTGAAGTTCAGGTAAAGAAAACCGAGAGTCTCCATATCCGCCATACCGTATACACTGCTTGTTCTTCTTTCACGAAGGAAGTTTGATACCACCGGTGCGTTGATCGAGTTGCTCAGGTTGTAGAAGCCCGGAACAGTCAGGCCATCTGTTGATGCAGAAGCCTGCTTCTCGTTCCGGTAAGCGTTGGCGCCGCCTGCGGTGATATTGATGTTGAAGTTATCGCTGAACTTATGTTTGTAGTTCAGGATCAGGTCTGTTGTCAGATCAAAATAGTTTGAATTCGTAACAGAATAGTTTCCTCTTGAAATATAGGAATACGCGATGTAGCTGTATGGTTCTTTAACGTCTCTGTCAACAGAGAATTGATTGAAACCAGTACGCAGCTTTGCGGTGAAATCTTTGGAGAACTGGTAATCAAAAGTTACCTGTCCGAAGTTGTTATTTCTTCTGTAGCCATTCAGCAATTCGTTTGCAACGAAGTATGGGTTGTTGTACCATGACAGGTTATAGTTACGCTGTTGCAGACCTTCACGGCCGGGCATCCAGTAATTTTTCAGATCGCGGATATCTACGTCTGGTCCGATCCATAATAAAAGGTTGTAGAGGATATTGGGCGGGCCGTAACCAACTGTTGGATAGTTATCTGAATATTCTTTGTTAAAAGTCAGCTTTGCATCCACGTTCAGCTTTGAGCTGAGCATGTAGTTTCCGCCAACAGAGAATGATGAGTTGTTTACACCTGTATTTGGAGTGACACCTTTCTGGGCGATGTGTGAAGAAGAGATACGGAACGAACCTTTATCAGTTCCCATAGATGCAGATACGCTGTTGGTTGACAGGATACCTGTGCGGAAGAAATTCTTGATATTATCACGTCCTCTTGAAACCCATGGAAGTGGCACCAGTTTTCCGGTTACCGGGTCTATCGGGCTGTTGTATTGTGTGGTTTCATAGAAGCCGCTTGGAGTACTTGGGTCTGGCTGATCCAATTTTGGTCCCCAGATCCATCCGCCACCTTCGGTTCCGTTACCTGAACCATTTACATAGGCATAGCGGCCGGCGTCACCGTTACCGTATTGCGTCTGAACTTTTGGTACGACAGTATAGCTTGTCTGGAACATGGTAGAAGAATTCAGTTCCACATTCAGTTTCCCTTTTCTTCCTTTTTTTGTTGTATAGAGGATTGCACCATTAATACCCAAAGACCCGTAGAGGGCGCCTGCTGCCGGGCCTTTCAATACAGAAATGCTTTCGATATCGTCAGCATTAAGTTTGTAAGGGTCGGCGTTAGGGTCAGGGATTCCGTCGATCACGATCAATGGCGTTACACCTCTTAGAGTGATGGTTGGATTCTGAAAGAGATCCGTTGTATTGATCACGTTAAGACCGGCAACTTTACCTGTAAGTGCGCCCACGGCAGTAGGCTGCTTCACTTTTGCGAGTGTTTCGCCACTTACTTCCTGTACGGCGTAGCCAACGGCTTTCTGACGCTTTTTGATGCCAAGCGCGGTAGTAACCACTACTTCGCCAAGCTCGCTGCTGCTGGCTTGCTGAAGGTAGATGTTGAGATTTGTTTGACCGTTGAATGTGATCTCCTGTTGTGAGAATCCAAGCGAAGAAATGACAAGTACGGCATTGCGTGGTGCGGAAAAAGAAAAATTACCAGAGGCATCTGTCACAGTACCCTGGTTTGTTCCTTTTAAGGTGATTGAAACGCCGGTTAGAGCAGTACTGTCAGCTCCTGACCGGATGCGACCGGTCACCGGAACGTTCTGCGCCAGACCGGCTGCGATAAGCACGAAAAAAAGAAATGCAGTAAAAGCAGCTTTTTTCATGGTTGAAAAATGTTTTGGGAATGATGATTTCTGTTTGTAGAGCCAGATGTGAATGTCAGCACAAATATCCTTCGCTAAAAAATAGATTGAATGGTCATTCAATTAATTTATTTATTTACTAATAATAATTTTACAATTCCTTAATACTGCATTTGCATCGTTTGGGCTATGTATTTCACATATGGATAATTCGCAGTCGTGTGCTTAGCGTTTACTTAATTCGTGTTTATGTTTTGATGCATTAACATTCGGTTAACTGCCTATATTTGCGGGCAATAAAACCAGTGATCAACTGTATGGGACGAAAAAGTCTTAAAGAATCGCGTCAGCGGGAATTTATAAAGGCGTTTTATAAACTTGCGAAGAAAGAAGGATTGGAAAATGCATCTATTGCAAAAGTAGCTGCATTGCTGGATGTGAATCCAAGCCTTGTTATGCATTATTTTCAGACAAAGGATTCATTAATACACGGGTTGATAGAATACATCCTTGATAAATATTTACTCATTTATCAACTGCCGGAAGAATATGCCAGCAGTCCGCGCAAAGCCCTATTGAAAGTGATCGATAATGTATTTTCTCAAAAGTGGAATACATTATTTGATGACAGCGTATCGTATAGTTGCTATGCCCTTGCTTTCCGTAACAAAGCGATCAAGGAGAAATATAAAACACTGCTGGATACACTTCGTCATAACCTGGCGTTATTGATCACAGAATGCAAATCGCAGGGAATACTGGAAGTAAAGGATCCTGCGGCAACAGCCGATATGATCTTTGTGATGGTTGATGGCGCGTATTACTACCTGAGTCTTGTTACGGATAAGAAAGAATATGAGAAAAAGCTGGCACTGTATAAAAAGCAGGCATTGGCGCAGCTTAATCTCGTTTCCGCTTCGCAATTGTCGCGATAGCAGTAATAGCAATAAGGCCCCAGGCAAGATTGACGATTACGTTGGGATAATCATGCAGGAATATTGCATTTAATGTAAGGCCGATGGCGCCTCCGATATTAAGGGCGTGATAGGCTTTCTGGCCAGGCTTGAGTTTATTCAAGCTGAGCAACAGGTAGCCTGATAGATAGGCGACTGAGCCGGTCCAGCCGAGGGCTGTTGCCAGATTTTTTCCGATGAATAATAGTGTGTCTCCGTTCATAAGGGGCAGGTGAGTGTCAAATGTAGGGGAAATGATTCAGTGAAGCATATCCGTGATGTGTTATAAAAACGTCACTTCAAACTATACCGGCGTAAGGTTCCCGCTGATCAGCCTCTGATCTCAGGCAAATATCTGCGTATCTGCGCACCAATCTGCGTTGATCTGAGGGAACCTTACGCCAGTATGTGCATAGTGTTCTCTTAATTTAATGACATTACCGGCCCGCCCGCTGAAGATTTTTTGGGTGCCCTTATGTTGAGCAAAATCACCCCGCCAACGCCCTTTCGTCATATATCTGTCGAATTCCTCCATCTACATTTGGTGTTCAATCAATCATTATGCAGGTAATATTGCACATCTCACCTTCAAAATATGTATATGAGCTGCAGCAGGAGTTCAATGCTGTATTCCCGCACCTGCAACTCGAATTCTATAAACGGCCCGTCAATGAAGCGGCTGCAGCTGCGAAGCTGCCAGTTGCTAAAACCGCACTGTTCAGAGAACTTGGTGTGAAAGAAGCGGGATTTATAGACGCAGGAGATGATATAACTGTTGCTGTCCTCGAACACAGTTTTATGGAAAAATTCGGTTTGCGCGCGCAGGTGATCCGCCAGTCAGGTAATATATGGCTTGAAACAACAATGACGGATGACTGGAGCTTATTCCGTCAAAACGAACATGGCCGGGAGCTTAGCAATACTAATCATATTCCTAAAGACCCGTCCATGGATATCCTGTCAAAACACAGGTGGTGTGATCAGTAGCGCAGGTCTTTTAGCTTTGAAGGGTCGGGGATAATGATCTTTCCTTCTTTGATCTCCAGTAATTTTTCTGATTTGAAGTCGCTTAATGTTCTGATCAGTGATTCAGTAGCCGTTCCGACATATTGCGCAATCTCTTCGCGGGATAATTCGATCGTTTTTTTCTCGCTCCCCGGATTCAGTTTTGCATAGATCTCGCATAAGCCACCGGCAACCCGTTTGCGGAGTGAGCTATAGGCAAGTCTAAGTAAGCGTTCTTCTTTTTCCTTTACATTCCGGGTGATCAGTTTTATGAATTTAGTAGCGATGCCGGCGTCTCCGTTCAGCATTTGCAGAAAATCTTCTTTCCTGATCTGGATGATCTCTGCGTCTTCCATTACAATAGCGGTATCGTCATAAGTTCTGTCTTCAATGATCGCTGTATATCCAAGAAAGTCGCCTGCGTTGTACAGGTCGTTGATGTATTCTTTTCCGTCTTCGTGATTACGTGTTGCTTTTATTTTCCCTTTTACGAGATAATACATGAAACGCGGATGTTTTCCTTCCTGGTAAAGCACCTGCTTCTTGTTGAAGTTGACCGTGTCATATTTTTCCGAAACATGTTTGATCAATCCGGCTTCGCTGATGTCTTTGGTAAAGGCATTCAGTCCGGCAGGGTCAGATGAATATTGCTGGTTCAGGATCTCCAGTTTTTTCAGGCGGCTTTCTATTGCCGTCAACAGTTCTATTTCTTCGAAAGGTTTGGTGATATAATCATCGGCGCCCATTTCCATGCCTTTGCGGAAGTCTGCTCTTTCTGTTTTTGCAGTAAGAAAGATGAACGGGATATTTTGTGTGTCGGCATTTTTCTTTACAAGATGTAAAACACCATATCCGTCCAGTTCAGGCATCATGATGTCGCAAACGATCACATCAGGTTTTTCGCGCAATGCCACTTCCACGCCACGTTTCCCGTTTTCTGCGGTAAAGGCTTTGTAGCCGGCAAGTTCCAGGATCTCGGCGGTGTTTTCACGGATATCGGTATTGTCGTCTATAACAAGGATCTTTTTCATAGCTTAATTTGATAGTTGGTTAGGAATAAAAACGTCAAACTTTGTTCCTTCATTTAAACGGCTTTCCAGTTGTATACTGCCATTAATGATAGAAAGATAACGTTTGATGATATGAAGACCAAGCCCTGTGCCCTGAATATTCAATACATTCTTTCCCCGGAAAAAGCTGCTGAACAGGTGTTGCTGATCTTCTTCCGGAATACCAATTCCATGATCTTTAACGGAAAATCGAAGCCCCTCCGGATCTACATTACTTTTTATCTCAATCGTTTTTCCTTCTTCTGAAAACTTAATAGCATTGGTCAAAAGATTTACAAAAATGTTCTTGATCATTTTTTTATCAGCATAGAGCGATTCTGTTCCTGTATGCTCATAAGAAAATTCCTGACCCGGTTTCAGGAGGCCTTTCAGGTCATCAAAAATATCCAGTATAGCTTCTTTTGCGTTGAACTCTGTGGGGTGGGATTCAACTTTGCCTTCATCCAGTTTTCCCAGTGAAAGAAAATCTTCCAGTAGGTCATTCAGATGTTTTACGGAATTCCTGATCTTTTCGACATGCCTGTTACGTTGTTCCTGTTGTTCACCTTCGGTGTATTTGGAAATAAGTGCTGCGGAAGAGAGTACGGTGCTCAGGGGCGTTCTGAACTCATGCGAAGCCATCGATACAAATCTTGTTTTGATCTCGTTCAGTTGCCGTTCTTTATCCAATGCATCGCTCAGGTCTTTTTGAGACTCTTCCAGTTTTTTTAATGCTTCTTTCAGAATAAGTGTGCGTTCCTCCACTTTTGTTTCGAGCTGTGCATTGAGTCTTTGCATTCGCCGGGCCATATTTTCCAGTTCCTGTTGCTGCACACGGATATTCTCTTCGCTTTTTTTACGCTGGGTGATGTCAACGATAAAAGCGATCACAAATAATTCTTCCTTCTTTTTATAAAAGCTCAGGCTGACTTCTACCGGGATACCGGCCCCATCTTTTTTTCGTGCATAAAGATCCCTGCCATGACCCATTTGGCGGTTGCCTGGGTTTTTGTAGAAGTCCTGTCGCAGTGAGTGATGGTGCGCACGGATGCTGTCCGGGATCAGGATCTCGATGGTGTTTCCTATCAGTTCGTCGGCATCGTATTCGAAGATCCTTTCTGCGGCAGGATTGACCATTACGATATTTCCCTGAGCATTGGTAAGTATGATCCCTTCGGTTGCATTTTCGAAAAGTGATGTCAGGTGCGTTGCGTCTATCGTCATGCCAGAAATTTCCGGTAAGGTATTAAAAGATCGGTGTTCTTAGTTGTTTCGTTGCAGTAATTCCTGTTCCATGCTGATCACTTTGGGTATCAGGATGTCATTTTCGAGGTGGAAATGTTGAACCATATCATTGTCAAGCTCTCTCAGTTTTGCCAGTAAGACCTTGTGGCTTGGGCAGATGCCGGAGAGAGGTGCGTAGTTATTGGTAAGTTGTCTGAATTGCAGTATTGAATCCTGCAATATCTGGTGATCCTGTTCCATAAACGCCGTTAGGGGTTTTCGAAGCGTTTTGATCATAAGGGGGGCAAATGAACTGGTGTCTTCATCCTGGTAGGCATGTGCTACCTGGCGGAGATAGGGGAAGATGTTCTCTTCTTCCTGGATCAGGTGTACGGGATTTGTGGCGGCGAATTTCTGAAACACGGTGTTCAATTCGTTGATAGCCGGAAAGCGGTTCTTATGTTCATTTGTAAATACAAGAAGTCCTTCGGCAAGAAGAGGTAATGTGGCGTTCAGGTAATGATGGTGAATATTTACGATATAATCTATCAGGAATTCAACTGACCAGTTCTTAAAGGCCGTTTGAGCGGAAATGCTGATCGGTCTGATCGCCTGTTGTAGCGCCGTTATCAGGTCATCTATATTCACTTGCTGGCCGGCACAAACTTCTTCCAGCGGCCGCTGAATGCCGCAACAATAGCTGATACCATAGTTGTCAAATACAGTTGCCGTTCGGTAATCAAGTTCTACGATCTCCCGTGCTTTGGATGCCGGGGTTATATTTAGCTGGTTGAGAAACATAATATCCCTTTGTTGATGATAATCGGCTGAGGTTTTAAGGTTGCCGGGATCGAACATCCACCATCGATCCCGGCCCATCAGTCAGCCACAAATATATCCGGCCTCTTTCCCCGCCGGGATGACATAAGTCAGCCGCCGGATTGAGGTTGATCATAACGGCTCTTGTTGGTCAGAAATACTTTTGGCCTGTATCCCGTTCATTCAAAACCGTTTATATGCCCCGCGCCGAAGCCCGTTCTACCCAATCTTCCGTTTGCTATCACTGCGGCGAGCGATGCACTTCCGAAGAGATCATGATCGAAGAAAAAGCGTTTTGCTGCGAAGGTTGCAGGATGGTTTTTTCCATTCTGAATGAGCATTCGCTTTGCAGTTATTATTCGCTGAATCAGCATCCGGGGGCTTCGCAACGGGTCAGTGTCAGGAAGGATAAGTTTGCTTTTCTGGATGATGTGGCTGTTGAGACAAAGCTGTTGCATTTTAAAGAAGGGCATCAGTGCCGCGTGAGGTTTTATCTGCCACAGATCCATTGCAGTTCCTGTTTATACCTGCTGGAGAATCTGCCAAAGATCAATCCGGGGGTAGTGTCAGGCGTAGTGAACTTTGGGAGAAAAGAGATAGAGATCGTGTTTTCGGACGACGGCTGCAGTTTACGCGAATTGGTGGAAACGCTTGCCAGCATCGGTTATGAACCATACATCAGTTTGAGCGATATCAAACAAAAGAAAAAACGTATGAACAAGAGCATGGTATTCCGGTTGGGTGTTGCAGGGTTCTGCTTCGGGAATATCATGTTGACCAGCTTTCCTGAATACCTCGGTATTGAATCAGCGGATGAAGCTTTACGAAGTTTGTTCCGCTGGTTCAACCTTATCTTATCATTACCTGTATTGTTATATTCCGCATATCCGTTTTTTGAATCCTCCTGGAAAAGCCTCCGTCACCGGTTCCTGAACATCGACGCGCCAATTGCATTAGCCATCACGATCACTTTTATCCGTAGTGTATATGAAGTGTTCAGTGGAACCGGTGGCGGATATTTTGATTCTATGACAGGTATCGTGTTCTTTATGCTCGCCGGAAGATTGTTGCAGGATAAAACATATGAGCAATTATCATTCGATCGCGACTATACATCCTATTTTCCCGTGTCTGTACCTGTAGTGAAAGATGGAAAAGAAGTGCCAACGATGTTGCCTTCTATCAAACCCGGGGATACGATCGCGGTACATCATGGAGAGCTCGTTCCTGCGGACGGTATTCTTACCCGGGGAACGGCTTTCATCGATTACAGTTTTGTGACCGGTGAAGCAGTACCTGTTCTGAAAAATATGGGGGAACTGCTTTATGCGGGAGGCAAACAAACCGGTGAGCGTTTGGAATTACTGGTGATCAAAGAAGTGGAGCAAAGCTATTTAACGCGTTTGTGGAATGATGCAAAAAAGCAACCGGATGATCGGGATGATGGGTCGTTTGTTCACCTGGTGAGCCGGTATTTTACACTTGTGCTGATGACGATCGCTTTGATAACCGGTATTTACTGGCAGATAAATGATCCGGCAAGATGCTGGCCCGCTGTGACTGCAATTTTTATTATAGCCTGTCCCTGCGCTTTATTGTTGTCGCACACATTTACCAATGGAAATATCATCCGCATTCTTGGAAAGAAAGGGTTGTATCTGCGTGATGCGTCCGTTATTGAAAAGATTGCGGCGATCGATCACATTGTATTGGATAAGACCGGTACATTGACTATTGCGCAAATGCAGGATGTACAATACACGGGTAAACCTCTTGCCGAAAAAATGAAGAACGCCGTGGCTGCGCTTGCCGCAAATTCTTCGCATCCGCTGAGCAGGGCGATTGTGAATCACCTGGCGGGTAACTCAAGGCGCCAACTACCGGCCGTAGCCGATTTTTATGAATCAACCGGTGAAGGAATTGAAGGTTTTGCGGATGGAATGTTCTTAAAACTTGGCAGTGCCGGTTATACAGGATCTGTTGATGTTTCCCGCGAAAAAGCTGCCGTGTTTCTAGCGATAAATGGCGGAGCAATTGGCTGTTTTCAATTCGCCAATCATTACCGGGATGATATTGACAGATTGCTGAAACAACTATCTGTCCGGTACGAGCTGTCCGTCCTGACGGGGGATTCTACCGGTGAAAGAGCCCGTTTGCGTTCCTTGCTCAATGAGCATGCCGTAATGATGTTCAATCAGCGGCCGGATGATAAATCTGCTTATGTAAAAGGTCTTCAGGCCGGCGGACAAAAAGTGATGATGGTAGGAGATGGGTTGAACGATGGCGCCGCGCTTCGTGAAAGTGATGTTGGGATCGCTGTGGCGGAGAATGCCAACAATTTTACGCCATCCAGTGATGCGATCATTGATGCGGGAAAGCTTTCCTTGCTGACAAGGTTTATCCGTTTGTGTAAGGCGAATAAACAGATCGTAGTAGCCAGCTTTATCCTGTCTGTATTATATAATCTCGTTGGGCTTTATTATGCCGTGCAGGGAGATCTTTCTCCGCTGGTGGCTGCCATTCTTATGCCGGCAAGTTCGCTGAGCATATTGTTACTGACTTATGGAGGAAGTGGGTTTGCTGCAAAGAGGCTGCGGCTGTGAGGTTGATTTCAGGATGTCATGTGGACACAGGTTTGGCTGGCGTAGGGTTCCCGCAGATTTACGCAGATCAAGGCGCAGATACGCAGATTATTCCGATGTTTAAAATTTTATCTGCGTATCTGCACGCTTTATAGCTGCGTAAATCTGCGGGAACCCTACGCAGGGCGGCGTGAACGACCTACTGACCTCCACATGACAAAGATCATGTTGTCTCCTGACCCACCTTATCTCTCTCCACTCTTCCCGCGAATACTTTTACGTCATCAAAAAAGATCATGAGCGTCATATTTATTCTTCTGATTGTAAGTGTCACCGTTGCTGGTTTTTTTCTTTTCGCATTCCTCTGGGGCGTTCGCGGCGGTCAGTTTGAAGATGATTATTCTCCCGCATCAAGAATTCTTTTTGATGATGCCTCTTCTGAACAACCTGCGAATAACAAAAAGCGATAAATCTCCCTGCTTATGCAAATCGAGAAATTTTATTATGACAACAAGATCGTCAAAGCCTTCGGCCTGGCTACGATCGTTTTTGGTATCGTCGGTATGCTCGCTGGTCTTTGGGCGGCCATACAGATCTATTACCCTGCAAGTAGTTTGAATCTTCCGGCAACTACCTTCGGCCGTATGCGTCCGCTGCATACCAACGCGATCATCTTTGCTTTTGTTGGTAATGCTTCTTTCGCGGGTATCTATTATTCTTTGCAACGCCTTTGTAAAGCCAGAATGTTCAGCGATAAATTAAGCTGGGTACATTTCTGGGGCTGGCAGTTGATCATCGCTGCTGCTGCGATCACTTTGCTGATGGGTAAGACCACTGGTAAAGAATACGCCGAGCTCGAATGGCCGATCGATATCGCCATCACACTCGTGTGGGTGATCTTCGGCATCAATATGTTTGGTACAATTATCAAACGGAGAGAAAAACATCTCTATGTAGCGATCTGGTTTTATATCGCTACCTGGGTAACGGTTGCCCTGCTGCACATCGTCAACTCGATCGAGATCCCAGTATCTTTTATGAAAAGCTATAGCTGGTATGCAGGCGTGCAGGATGCGCTGGTGCAATGGTGGTACGGGCATAATGCGGTGGCATTCTTTCTGACTACTCCCGTTCTTGGTTTAATGTACTACTTCCTGCCAAAAGCAGCAAACCGCCCGGTATATTCCTATCGTTTATCCATCATCCACTTCTGGGCACTGATCTTTATCTATATCTGGGCTGGTCCTCACCACTTGTTATATACTGCGCTGCCCGACTGGGCACAGTCACTTGGTGTAGTGTTTTCTATCATGCTGATCGCACCAAGCTGGGGCGGTATGCTGAACGGTCTGTTCACGCTTCGCGGCGCATGGGATAAAGTAAAGGAAGATCCAGTGCTGAAGTTTATGGTTGTTGCGATTACCTGTTATGGTATGGCAACTTTTGAAGGACCCCTCTTGAGTTTGAAAAGCGTGAATGCGATCTCTCACTTCAGCGACTGGACGATTGCACACGTGCATATCGGAGGTTTGGGCTGGAATGGATTTCTTGCCTTTGCGATACTTTATTATATGATCCCGAAAATGTGGGGTACCGAATTGTATTCAAAGAAACTGGCGCAAAACCACTTCTGGTTGGGCACTATCGGGATCATCCTCTATGCAGTTCCGCTGTATTGGGCAGGCTTTGAGCAAAGCCTGATGTGGAAGTCATTTACACCGGAAGGCCAATTGCGGTTCCAGTTCATGGAAACGGTTACCAATATCATCCCGATGTATGTTTCCCGTAGTATAGGTGGTGGCCTTTATCTCGTTGGTGCATTGATGATGGTATACAACCTGTATAAAACAATGGTGAAAGGAACCTTTATTCCTAATGAAGCAGCAGAAGCGGCGCCAATGATCAAGGAGGTACATGCGAAGAAAGAATACTGGCACCGTGTGATCGAAAGAAGACCTGTGACGTTGCTTGTATTAAGTCTGATCGTTGTGGCGATCGGTGGTGCGATCGAATTTCTTCCAACATTCCTGGTGAAATCAAACGTACCAACCATTGCCAGCGTGAAACCCTATACACCGCTTGAATTGCAGGGGCGTGATATCTATCTGCGCGAAGGTTGCTACACCTGTCACTCGCAAATGGTGCGTCCGTTCCGTGATGAAGTTGCCCGTTATGGTGAATATTCCAAAGCCGGTGAGTTTGTGTATGATCATCCGTTCCAGTGGGGTAGCAAACGTACCGGTCCGGATCTGGCGCGTGAAGGTGGCAAATATCCTGACAGCTGGCACTACAACCATATGTATGATCCGCGTTCCATGTCGCCAGGTTCGGTCATGCCTCAATATCCCTGGTTGCTGGATGATGCGCTGGATACAGCTTCCACACCTGCAAAGATCAGGGCGATGCGTTCATTGGGTGTTCCTTATCCCGAAGGCTATTATAAGATCGCCAACAGGGATCTGATGGAACAGGCAGACAGTATTGCAGCAAGTCTGAAAAGAGATAAGATCAAAACTCCATCCGACGTTGAGATCATTGCACTGATTGCTTATCTGCAACGATTGGGTAAAGACATCAAGACAGATCCTGCAAAACTTGAAACAGCTTCTGTTAATCCATAAATAATTGATCTATGAAATTTATTAACTACCTGGAGAAAATAAAGAATGTAGATGTGCTTGGATTGATATCGCTATCTATCTTCTTTCTCTTCTTCGCTATCATGCTCACCTGGGTATTCAGGTCAAACAAACAAAAGCTGAAAGAGATCAGCCGAATTCCTTTAGATCACTGAAACTAACTACTATGTTTTCTTTATTCAATAAACGAATCAATTATCGCATCGCTTTTGCCGCAGTATTTCTGATAGCGGGTATTCAGCCTGCTCTTGCTGCGGATGGTCCATCTGATTCAATTTTCAGCAATCCGCTCGCGCTGGCGATGCTTGCTGTGATGGCTTTGCTGGCCATCGTGATAGGTGTTCTTGCATACGTATTACTCGGGGTGGCTGATATGCGTTTGCAGGAAAGGAAGAAAAGTAAAGAAGCGGCGGGGGCGGTTGTGCCGACTGTTATGCTGCTGATGTTTCTCAGCATTGCACCTTCCGTGTTTGCACAGGAGAATGCGGCGGAACCTGTGGCTGCAGCAGCCAGCTCTATCGGTGGTTTGGACACAACATCTTTTTATGTAATGAATGGAGTGATCCTGCTGGAGTTCCTGATCATTATGGTTTTGCTGGTCAACATCCGCATCCTGATCAGAAAGGAACAGGTTAAACTACTGGAGGCCGGTCTTTCCGAAGAAGAGGTTCGTGAGTTGAAAAAGACAAAGCTGAACTGGTGGGATAAGATGAACCGGCTCAAGCCGATGAGCCAGGAAGCAGATATTGTATTGAATCATGAATACGATGGGATACGCGAACTGGATAACCGTCTTCCTCCGTGGTGGCTGTATGGTTTTTATACAACGATCATTTTTGCCGTGATCTATCTCTGGCGTTTTCACGTGTCTCATACGGCGCCTTCGAGCGAACAGGAATATCTCGCGTCTGTGACCAAAGCCGATATGGAGATCAGGGAATACCTGAAGAAGAAAGGAGATGCGGTGGATGAAAACACCGTTAAACTGCTGGTGTCTGCCGATGATCTGTCAGAAGGTAAATCCATTTTTCAAAAATCATGTGCAAGCTGTCATAAAGAAAGCGGTGGCGGTGATGTTGGTCCGAATCTGACAGATGATTTCTGGCTGCATGGCAATGATATCAAAAGTGTATTCAAAACAATCCGTTATGGGATCAATGCGATGCCGCAGTGGCAGAACCAGTATTCCAATAAACAGATCGCGCAGGTGGCGAGCTATGTAAAATCATTGCATGGAACAAATCCGCCGGCCGCGAAACCCCCACAGGGTGTGGAGATGAAGGAGCTGTCAACGAAGGATTCTTCCTCTGCTCCTGGTTTAGCTCAAAATTGAGATTTAATTTTTTATCGACCGGCGTTAGTTCCCGCAGATTACGCTGATCAAGCGCGGATGCGCGGATAAAATTCTTTTTGTTAGAGTCCAATCTGCGCATTAGCGCTTGATCAGCGCAATCTGCAGGAACCTATGCCGATCGATTTTCTTGATCCAGAAAAAGTACGAAATGAAGAGTATGACACAAGAAGTAGATAGTTCCTTTCGTGACAGGCTTGCCACCCTGGATGATAAAGGCAAGCGTAAATGGGTGTATGCAAAGAAACCTTCAGGAAGGTTTTACAGGGCAAGAACACTGGTTAGCGTATTTTTCTTTGCAATATTTCTTTCTTTGCCATTTATTAAAGTAAACGGTCGGCCGTTATTCCTGTTCAATATCCCTGAAGCGAAGTTCATCCTGTTTGGAAAAATATTCTGGCCACAGGATTTCTTCATCTTCGGGCTGGCAATGGTCGCGTTCATCATTTTTATAGTCTTATTTACCGCAGCATTTGGCCGCTTATTCTGCGGATGGGTTTGCCCGCAAACCATTTTTATGGAAATGGTATTCAGGAAAATTGAATATCTGATCGAAGGAGACGCGGCGGAACAGAAATTATTGAATGCTGGTGGGTGGACGGATAAGAAAATCTTAAAGAAACTGACAAAGCATATCGTGTTCTTTATTCTTTCGTTCATTATTGCAAATTTCTTTTTGTCATATATCATCGGTATGGATGAGTTGATTGCGACGATCCGCGAGCCTGTCAGTCAACACGCGGGAAGTTTGATTGGCATGATCGTGTTCTCGGCAGTATTCTATGCGGTGTACGCATGGTTCAGAGAACAGGCCTGTACAGTGGTTTGTCCGTATGGCCGTTTGCAAAGCGTATTGCTGGATAAGAACTCCATGGCTGTTGCATACAATTATCAGCGTGGTGAGCCAAGAGGGAAATTTAAAAAGAAAGCAACGATCGATGTGCAGGGGGATTGTATTGATTGTTATCAGTGTGTAAAAGTTTGTCCGACTGGCATCGATATCCGCAATGGTATTCAAATGGAATGCGTTGGTTGCACCGCCTGTATTGATGCCTGTGATCACATGATGGATGCGATCGGTAAATCACGTGGTCTGATCAGCTATACCTCTGAGAATGGCATTGCAAAAGGAGAGAAGCTGAAGTTTACCTTAAGGATGAAATTATATTCCGCTTTGCTGGTCTTCCTGGCGGGTGTGCTGACTTTATTATTGATAAGCCGTAAAGATATTGACGGAACTATCGTTCGGGCGCCCGGGCAGCTCTACCAGGAGAGAAGCAACGACAGCCTTTCAAACCTTTACACCATCAAAGTGGTAAACAAAACACTGAAAGATATTCCGCTTACTTTAAAACTGATTGACGCGCCCGGTCGCATCTTATCTGCAGAAGGAAAAGAGATCCTTGTAAGAAAAGAAGATCAGGGTAAAGGTTCTTTTTTTATCATATTGCCTGGCGATTATGTAAGTAAGAGAAAGATCCCGTTGAAGATCGGGTTATTCGAAGGGGATCAGTTGATCACGAAAGTGGAAACGAATTTTATGGGGCCGTTTGCGCGGTTTTGAGAAGCTGGTCGATGATCGATGATCGATGCGCGGTGGTCGATGTTCGATGTTCGATGGTCGATGATCGATGGTCGATGTTCGATGATCAGCCATCATACACCGAACTCTCCGGGGAGTTGTAATTAGGGTCTCAGCTATTTTTGTCGAGCATCCGTCACCGCGCATCGCGCGTCGACCATCGATCATCGAACATCGATCACCGCGCATCGCGCGTCGACCATCGACCATCGAACATCGATCATCGATCACCGCGCATCAGATTGTTAAACTATAAAACATTTCATATGAGTTGGGGAAACAAATTATTGGTCACATTCATTGTATTTGGGTGTGGAATGATCTATCTGGTTTATCGTTGTATGAATACAGAGTTTGAGTTGGTGGAGAAGGATTATTACAAGAATGAACTGGCCTATCAGCAGGTGATCGACGCATCCAGGCGGACGGGGCAGCTTTCTTCTGTGGCAAAACTTACACAGACCACTGAAGAGTTGAGGTTGGAGATGCCGGAGGAGATGAAAGGAAGAAAGCTGAAAGGTGAGCTTTGGTTTTACTGTGCGTATGATTCGAAGAAAGATAAAAAGATGTCTTTGGAGCTGGATGGATCAGGTGTTCAGCATATCCCTTCTTCGATGTTGAATGCTGGCCGTTATCAGGTTAAGATCAGTTGGAATGATAACGCGAATCATTATTACCAGGAAATAGATATGGATGTAAAGTGAATACGCTGTTTATTATACCCGCTTTTTTGCTTGGTCTGGCCAGCAGTCTGCATTGTGTGGGCATGTGCGGGCCATTGAGCCTGTCGGTTCCTTTGGGACGTGCAGGCAATAGTGCGATCACTGTTTATCTCTATCAGGCCGGCAGGGTGCTTACTTATGTTATGGTAGGGTTGATTGCCGGTGTTCTGGGCAGAGGCGTGTTATTGTCCGGGTATCAGCAGAGTTTGTCGATTCTGATGGGATTGGTGTTGCTGTTGATCGCTGCCGGTTTCTTACTTGGAAAGAAAGCGAGGTCCATTCCTTTTTTGAATGGATATTATTTGTTTATCAGCAGGCTGGTATCTCTGGCGATACAAAGGGCGTCAAAGCCGGGTGGCGCTTTTCTTTTTGGAATGGCGAATGGTCTTTTGCCTTGTGGCATGGTCTATATCGCTGCATTAAGTTCGATCTCGCTTGGGAATGTATATGATTCCGGGTTGTTCATGTTGTTCTTTGGTGTGGGCACTTTACCTGCGATGTTGACGATAGCATTTGTAAGACACAGGATCGGTTTTCGCAGGTTGAACTGGCTGCAGTCGCTCGCGCCGGGTATCATGTTTGTAATGGGGCTGTTACTGGTAGTGAGAGGTTTGAATCTGGATATTCCGTATTTAAGCCCTTTTTTTTCTGCGCGTATGGGTGAAGTTTTACCTTGTCACTGATAAAAGTAGTTGAATTATAGATTTCCTAATCATACAAAAGAAAAGCCATCCATTTGCGGATGGCTTTTCTTTTGTATGAAGCGGGTACGGAGTGTTAGTTGTAGAAATGCTGCGACATTACTTTGTTAGAAATAATGTCCACTCGGCGTAATTGTTTGCATTGACGGTGAATTTAGAATAGAGTTTCATTGATGAGGATGTAGCTTCCTGTACAGTGAAGCTGTCAGTGTCGCCGTATGTGATATCAAGACCGGTAACGGTCAGTTGGTTGCCTTCCAGTTTCCAGGTTCCGTCATAGGTTCCGTCAGATTCTCCGACAACTTTCCCGTCAGCTTTGAATTCAAGAGTGGTTTCTACATCAGGTGTTTCTGTTGAAGTATCTTTATCGCCATCGACAACGGTTGTTACATCCAACTTTTGAACAGTCCATTTACCAACGATCTTGTCTGAAGTAATTTCTGTGCTGTCTTCTTTGTCTTTACTACAGCTGCCAAGTGCGAAGGTTGAAACAAGCATTAATCCAAGAAATGCACGGAGAAGGTTTTTTTTCATGATTATTGGAGTTTTATTTAATGCTGCCAAAATAGTATCATGAATGTCTTTTTTATAAGATGAAACAGTGAATCGGGGGATTTGTCGTATCTCTCCTGCATTCAGCTATCGTAGTCTTTCGCTTGCGGGAATAAACTTTTGTGCATGTATGGTGCAGGTTGTGTTGAAGTGGAACTGAGCCACCCCAAAGGCATAGTTCTGAGGCTATGGCCAACTCCGATCATTTTCCTGATACCTGATTTGCGTATCGCCGTGCCCGCCGCTTTTCTTATCACGCCAGGATTGCTTTGCACCTTAACCTGACTGCGAAACACCAGTATCGCTGGTAGTTCACAGATCAGGCAGTATTGCCAAGTACGGCCCCAAACTTGTTTAATTTTCGCCATATCTTTCGGAAGGGTATATTTAAAACACAAAACAAGTTATATGCTGCTGGCGCAAAATATCAGGCTAACAAGAATTTTAAGAAACACATGGCAGGTAGATATCATCATGATCATTTCCTGTACGGTGGCTTACCTGGTGCGGTCTTATCTCATCGCTTACCATTTTGAGATTCCCACGATCATTCCAACTTTACTAGGTACGGCTATCGCATTTTTTATCGGTTTTAATAACAACCAGGCATATGACCGCTGGTGGGAAGCCCGTAAAGTATGGGGCGCCCTGGTGAATGATTCGCGGTCGTTCGCCCGCGCATTACTGAGCTATGCCGGCAATGACCGTGCTGCTGCGACGAGGATGATCAATCGTCATCTTGCATTTCTGTATGCGTTAAAAGCAAATCTCCGGAATGCCGCTAACGATAGTTACGGGAATAGTTTCCTCACTGAAGATGAACTCAGGGAAGTTGATGCTCAAACCAACCGGCATAATGCCATTCTCAGTATGCAGTCGCGCGATCTTCAGAAACTTTCTGAAAACGGAACGATCGATGGTTTTCGTTTTATGGAGATCAATGAAATGCTCGTCCGGTTTTGTGATTCAATGGGCATGAGTGAACGGATAAAGAATACAGTTTTCCCGACAACATACAGCTATCTCACAAAAGTTTTCATCTGGTTATTCGTTGTAACGTTCACGCTGGTGATCAGTCAGACCGCCGGCGTTTATTCAATCTTCCTCGGTTGGCTGATCGGGTTTGTATTTGTGTCTACACAGATCAATGGTATGAGCCTGGTCAATCCGTTTGAAAACAATTCCGCCGGGGTTCCGCTTAACCAGATCACCCGTAACATTGAAATAAACCTACTGCAAATGATGGGAGAGAAGGACATTCCGGAGCCTGTGAAGCCGATCAATGGAGAGTATGTCTTGTAGGGAGTAAGTTCGCAGACCAAAGGGGACGTTGTTGCGTAAAAGATGATTGTTAGCTAATTCGACGCTTATTGATTTAAGATCGCAAGATCCTGCGCTTAGTGCATTGTCCTCATGTTAAAACGAAGGGCAGGTTTGTACACTCCCGCACAGTACAGGTTTCACTCTTTGCGGCATCATTGCATCCTGATTGGCTCCTCAGGCAGGCCTCTTTGCTTCCCCGATTCCGTGGACGTTTTGAGGAGGTTTCGAGGAGGCAAAGAGGAGAATCCGAGGAGAAATTACCGAACTCCATGACTTTATAACCCTTCACACCGGCTATAACACTGTCCGCCCTCAATTCAGTATGCTTGCCAGTGAAAAAAGTTTGCTCTGACTGCTATGGGCTTTGCGTCGGATTACACTAATGAAAAATTACTATTCTCCTGTAAGTCACTCTTCTACGGTCTATTGTCCAGCGTCTCTGTTCAATCGTCTGTCATCCGCGGTCTGCGGTCGCTCCCCCCAACAAGTTTTTGCCCCTTCCAACGTCTCATCCCTTACTGCAAACATCAAGAATGATCAAAAACGGTCATAAGAATGGATAAAACCCTTATGTTTGCCCTAACTAACTACTCTTGTGAGCCACGATTGCCAACATAACGTTCATGACGTATTGGACCGTATTGCCCGGGACGACGAGAAAGCATTCGTAGCCCTGGTCGAATTCTTCACCCCTAAAGTGTATGCTCATATCCTGACCTATATCAAGAGCTCACCCCGCGCCGAAGAGCTTACGCAGGATATCTTTATTAAGGTCTGGAATAACCGTCACCAGCTCCATCAGATAGAAAATTTTCAGGCTTATCTTTTTACGATGGTCAGAAATATCACCATTTCCGCGTTCCGGCAGAAAATGATCAGTTGGGAAGAAGCGCCGAAAGATGAGTTGGAAAGCACAGCCCTTACGCCGGCCGGTGAATTGGAGTACCGGCAGCTATCGGACCTTCTGATGAAAGGGATCGATCGTTTACCACAGCGCCGCAAACAGGTTTTTTGCATGAGCCGCCTGGAAGGGAAGAGTCATGAAGAGATTGCCCGGGCGTTAAATGTATCAAAGAGCGCTGTTAATCAACATATTGTTGAAGCACTGCTCTTTCTCCGTGCCTATCTGGGCAACCGTATGATCTCTGTTACCGGCTGTGCTCTGCTGTTCCTCTCCGCTTCAAAATAAATTATCATTATTTTTTTTCGGACAGACCTGTTATGGTTTCTTTTTCCTGCGTCATATTATATGTGGGAAGGCTTTGCGCGTTTATACCTCAATGATTATTAATTATGGATGAACAACGATTGCATGAACTGATCGAGCGCTATATATCCGACCGGTGTTCTCCGGAGGATATGCGACTGCTAGCTACTATCATTGCCGAAGGCAATGAAGAATTGCTCGCAAAGATCATGGACCGTCAACTGGAATCAAGCAAGGCAACGACAGAAGATTTTCCCGGTGTGACTGAGAAGATCACGGCAGCCATTGCCGCAAAGATCTCATCGCAGCAGGCTGGGCAATCGCCGGTGGTCCCCATAAAACAAACCCGCCCCTGGAAACGCTGGGCTGTAGCGGCGGCTCTTCTTGCTGCCGTCTCAACCGGTATCTATTTCTGGCAGTCAAAAGCTGATCCTGTTGACGAGGCCATCGCGCAGCAACCTGTCACCCCGGCAATTATTGCGCCTGGTAAGGATGGTGCCATACTCACCCTTGCTGATGGGAGCACGATGGTGCTTGATAGTCTCGGTAATGGTACGCTCACCACTCAAAGCGGAACCAAAGTGGTGCTTACTAACGGACAGCTTTCTTATAATAACAATGGTAATACGGCGGCTGAGATCGCTTTCAATACTATTACAACACCCAAAGGCCGTCAGTTCCGCCTGCAGCTGGAAGACGGAACAAAAGTGTGGCTCAATGCCGCTTCTTCATTAACGTACCCGGCTGCTTTTACCGGCAAAGACCGGCGTGTTGAAATAACCGGTGAAGCATTCTTCGAAGTTGCCAAAGATCAAACAAGGCCCTTTCATGTAAAAGTGAATGACGAAACTGAGATCGAAGTGCTGGGTACACAGTTCAATATCAATTCTTATTCAAACGAAACCAGCATCAGTACAACTTTGATCGAAGGTTCCGTGCAGATCAACAACCGTAACGGCAAAACACGGATCACTCCCGGTCAGCAGGCTCAGGTGGTCACCGGCGCCGAAGAGGTAAAAGTGCTGAACAATGTGAACACCCGCAAAATAACCGCCTGGAAAGACGGCGTCTTCAACTTCGAAAACGCATCCCTCTTCGAAGTTATGCGCCAGCTTGAACGCTGGTACGACATCGAAGTCGAATACGATAAGGGCGTCCAGAACTATGAATTCTTCGGAAAAATGGACCGCGACCTTTCTCTGCAGGAAGTGCTGCGCGGACTTGAAATGAACGAAGTGAATTTTAAGGTGGAAGGGAGGAAGATCGTTGTCCGTTGACCGTTGTCCGTTGACCGGAGTGCTCGTGAATGGAATATGTATTCCGGACCACGGACAACGGTGAACGGACAACGAAAAAGGCAATCAATTATAAACAAAAATGCCGTCCGGAACTGGCATTCCGACGGCATTTAAAACAGTTCAGTTGACTTAAAAGCTCTGCAAGCTTTCATTTATTCATTAACCAAACTAGTGCGAAGTTATGTTAAAAACTGCTTTACGCAACCAGGCGGCTATGTCTGTTCCGATCGGTGCCGACCAACCACCAAGCACCGACAGCCATTCTCCCTGGTTGACCACCAAAACGATGCTGAAGATGAAATTCACTCTTTTCTTTATTCTGCTAACCTTGCTGCAGGCCCAGGCAGAAGGATTTTCGCAGACCGTCAATTTCTCAGGGAGAAAAGTGGGGCTGACGAAAGTTTTCGAGGTCGTGGAATCTCAAACCGGCTATTCTGTGTTTGCCAATAAGAATTTACTGAAAGAAACCAGAGCTGTTTCTGTGTCAGTGAAGAATATGCCGCTGAAAGAATTCCTGGATATTATATTCAGGGATCAGCCCGTAGGCTATGAGATCAACAACAAAACCATTTTTCTTAAGAAAAAAATGACCGCCACTCCGTCTCCTGTAAAAGTGGAAGAGTCGCGTCCCGTGTTCCAGACCATCACAGGAACCGTTGTGGATTCTTCGGGTGCACCACTCGCGGGTGCATCTATCACCATCAAGGGGACAAATATTTCCGCCACTACCAATGATGCCGGCCGGTTTACTATTGAGGCTGAACCAAACCAAACGCTGGTGATCTCATTTATCGGTTACCAGGTGCAGGAACTTGCTTTGAACGGTCGTACCACTGTTGAGGTGATCCTCAAAAAACAGGTGGCTGAAATGGAGCAGGTAGTGGTAACGGCACTCGGTATCACCCGAAAAACAAAAGCGCTTAGCTATAGCGTACAGGAAATAAAAGGAGATGAAGTGGTGCGTGTAAAAGACGCCAACTTTGTCAACAGCCTTGCCGGTAAAGTGGCCGGTATTACGATCAACAACTCTGCTGCAGGTATCGGCGGTTCTGCGAGAGTGGTCATGCGTGGTACAAAGTCTCTTTTCGGAAATAATAATGCGCTCTATGTGATCGATGGTATTCCGTTGCCCAACCTTACGACCACACAAGCCAGTGATATCTTCACAGGTTCCGGTGTGAGTGGTGATGGTATCTCGAATATCAATCCTGATGATATCGCATCAATGTCTGTACTTACCGGTACGGCTGCTGCCGCACTTTACGGTAGCCAGGCGGCGAACGGTGTGGTAATGATCACTACAAAAAAAGGAATGGCTGGCAGAACAAGCCTGACTGTTTCTAATAATACCAACTTCTTTAACCCGTTGATCCTTCCGGAATTTCAGAACCGTTATGGCTCTGCTCCCGGTGATTATTTCAGCTGGGGGCCAAAACTGAATACGCCAAGCTCATACAAACCTGCTGATTTCTTCCAGACCGGTTATAATGTTACCAATTCGGTATCTCTGGCAACCGGTACTGAGAAGAATCAGACTTATCTGTCTGCGGCAACTGTCAACGCACAGGGCATTGTTCCAAACAATGAGCTCGCGCGTTATAATTTCTCTGTACGTAACACGTCGAGTTTCCTGGATGATAAGATGAGTCTTGATGTCAGCGGAATGTATATCAAGGTGAATGAAGATAATATGCTTTCACAGGGACAGTATTTCAACCCGCTTGTTCCCATCTATCTGTTTCCTGTAAGCGATGATATCGAGCGTTACAAAGTATTTGAACGGTTTAATCCTGCAAGAAACTTTAATACGCAATTCTGGCCTTATGGTGATCTCGGTTTCCAGATGCAGAATCCGTACTGGATCATCAACAGGAATATGTTTGAAAATGCAAAGGACAGGTTTGTGCTTAGCACCGGTTTGAAATATAATATCAACAACTGGCTGAATGTAACCGGTCGCGTGAAACTTGATCATAACACGTCTGTTACAGAACGTAAGTTCTATGCATCTACATCCGGTCTTTTTGCTTCTGATGCCGGAGCTTATCATAAGAATACTGCGATCACGCAGCAGCTGTATACCGACGTATTGCTGAATGCAAATAAGAGTTTTGGCTCTGATTACACTCTTACTGCAACACTCGGTAGCAGCTTGCTGGACAGCAAATACAGTCTCGAAGGATATGGTGGTAACCTCCTAAGTGTTCCAAACCTGTTTGGTTTTCAGAATGTGAACCAGACACAGGCCACCGTTACACAAAACCGTTTTCATGATCAGATCCAATCTGTTTTTGGAACTGCACAGATCGGTTATCGCAATATGTTGTTCCTGGATGTGACAGGCCGTAATGACTGGTCTTCTGCATTGTCCAGGACAACTGCCTCATCGATCTTCTATCCATCAGTAGGTGTATCTGGTATTTTGAGTGATCTGCTGGATCTCCGTTCAAGCACCGTGTCCTTTGTTAAGGTAAGAGGTACGTATAGCGAAGTAGGTAACGCTCCTGAACGTTTTGTATCGATTGCAACCTATCCGATCATCGGTGGCTTCCCGACCACCACTTCTTATATGCCGGCAACAGGTTTGCGTCCTGAAAGAACAAAGTCTTATGAAGTTGGATTGAATCTGCGCTTCCTGCGTAATATCATCAACTTTGATGTGTCTGCTTATCAGTCCCGCACATACAATCAGCTCTTTAACCCGGTGCTTGCTCCAAGTACAGGCTTTAGCAGCTTTTATGTAAATGCCGGTGAGGTAATGAATAAAGGTATCGAAGCGTCGCTTGGTGCAAACCTGAAGTTTGGTAAGCTCAACTGGAATTCAACCGTGACTTTTGGTATGAACCGCAACAGGATCGAAAAGCTGTTGAGCAATTATACTGATCCTACAACCGGTCAGACCGTAACAGTGGACAGTTTGAGCGTTGGCGGTACGGGCAGCTATATGATGGCGCTGGTGAAAGGCGGATCAATGGGTGACATCTATGTAAATACACTTGCAGTGGATGAGCATGGTTATATCAATGTTGGTCTGGTTACCCAAACTGTTCAGGCCGATGCGAACCGCTATGTAAAAGCTGGCAATTCAAATCCGAGATACAATATCGGTTTCAGAAATGGTTTTGCATACAAGAACTTCAATTTGGATTTCCTGATCAATGCCCGTTTGGGAGGTGAAGTGGTGTCAGTTACTCAGGCGATCATGGACAGGTTTGGCGTATCTGAAACATCTGCGGCGGCAAGAGATGCAGGTGGCGTGGTGATCAATAATGAAAAGATCCCGGCGCAACCATATTATGCCGTAACAGGTGGTGGTGTGGCTGGTGTTGGTTCCATGTATGTTTACAGTGCGTCGAATCTTCGTCTCGCAGAAGCTTCTCTGAGCTACACGTTCCCGTCAAAATTGTTCAATAATAGAATTAAAGGGATCACAGTGGGTGTGAATGGCCGCAACCTGTTCCTGCTGACCAAAGCTCCATTTGATCCTGAAACCGCTGCAAGCACTGGTACTTACTACCAGGGTATTGACTACTTCATTCAGCCAAGCCTGAGAAGTGTTGGTTTCAGCACAAAAATTCAGTTCTGACCCTTTAAAGTATTAACAACATGAAAAAGAATTTTCTCCTTATAAAAAGCACACTTTGTTGCCTGGCAGCCGTATTGGTGCTGCAATCCTGTACAAAGAAATTCGAGGAGTATAACACCAATCCGAATAATGCAACGGATGAAATGATGGAATTTGATTTCCTGTCAACCGGTGTGTATTTTCCGCAGATGCAACAGAACATTTTTCCAGTTGCGCAACAACCAAACTTTGGTGATGAAATGTACCAGATCGTTCAGAATCTTGCCGGTGATGTATACTCCGGTTATATGGGTGCATCCAACAACTGGTTTGGTAATGCAAACAATACGACCTATGCAATGATACCAACCTGGTATAATGCAGCGTTTGGCCGTTCTTTTCTGAGCGTTATGCCGGCATGGCTGGCGATCAAAAAGAAGTCTGAGGTTACTAATCCGCATGTGTATGCGCTGGCGCAGATCCTGAAGGCGATGTCATTACACCGCACGACAGATATGTATGGGCCATTACCGCTGACGAATTTTGGCAAGGGTGGTCTTACCACAACGTATGACAGCCAGGAAGTGATCTACGATTCATTATTCAATGCATTGAACTATGGTATCAGTACGCTCACAGAATATGTAACGCTTTATCCAGGCCAGCGTCCTATGCAGAAGTACGATCTTGTATACGGTGGCGATTATGTAAAATGGATCAAGTTTGCCAATTCTCTGAAATTGCGTCTGGCCATGCGTATCGTGGATGCAAATCCAGGGAAAGCGCGTCAGTATGCGGAAGAAGCGGTAAGTCATCCGATCGGTGTGATCACTGACAATGCAGATAATGCTATGCTCTCAAGCGGGAACGGAGTTAATTTTAACAACCCTCTTTATATTATCTGTTTCAACTTTGACGATATCAGGATGGGTGCCAATATGGAATCATTCCTAAAAGGTTATAATGATCCACGGGCTGACTTTATGTTCAACAAAGCTCCGGACGGTCAGTTTCATGGTATCCGTAATGGCATTACGATCGCTAATAAAGCTGCTTACACGGCACCATTCTCTACATTAAATGTGTCTGCCAATACGCCTATTCGCTGGATGTCTGCAGCGGAGATCTACTTCCTGCGTTCAGAAGGGGCGATGCGTGGCTGGAATATGAATGGCACCGCTCAGCAATTGTATGAGCAGGGGATTTCCACTTCTTTTGCTCAATGGGGTGCAAGCAATGCGGCTGCTTATATCAATAATTCAACCAGTCTTCCGGCTGCCTACACAGATGTTGCAGCACCCGGAACCGGCAATAATATCGCTGCTAACAGCGCCGCACTCAGCAAGATCACGATTGCATGGAATGAAGCAGCCGATGCGGCTACAAAACTTGAGCGCATCCATACGCAAAAATGGATCGCGGTGTATCCGGATGGGCAGGAAGCGTGGAGTGAATTCCGCCGGACAACTTTCCCGCGGATCTTCCCGATCGTGCTGAATCAAAGTGGTGGTTTGATTGCTCCTCCGGCGCATCTCAAACGTTTGCCATTCCCGCAAACAGAATACCAGAGCAATGCTGCCGGTGTTGTCACAGGAGTTGCTGCGCTGGGTGGTGCAGATAATATCGCAACATCTCTCTGGTGGGATAGAACGCCTTAACAGGCATCAATCAAAAAATATTTTAAGACACTAACTAAATATTACAACATGAAAACAAAACTGCTTTTTGCTTTTGTGATCATCGTTTCGGTTTCATTTTTCGCCTGTAAAAAGGAGAATATAGAAATTCAAAAACCTTTTGAGTATTCAGAGGAATACTATGCTAACCTGCGTGCATATAAAAAATCTGATCACCAGATCTGCTTCGGCTGGTTTGCTGACTATTCACAAACTTTTTCATATGGTATGCACTTTAAAGGTTTGCCTGACAGCATTGATATCCTGAGTCTATGGGGCGGTATTCCCGACAAAGAAGAAAGCCCTGCAGTTTGGGAAGAAATGCGTTTTGTGCGTGATGTAAAAGGAATGAGACTTGTTGCGCCGGTGATCGTTCAGCTCGAAGGCAACAATATGCCGGTCAACGACGAGGGTTTGCAGATGTATGCAGATTACCTGGTAAAGATCGTGACGGATAATGATCTCGATGGTCTTGACATGGACTGGGAGCCGGTCAGCGGCACTTACCTCAACAATGCCGACAATTTTGCAAAACTGGTGGTGATGGTAAGTCAGAAGCTGGGACCAAAATCAGGATCAGGCAAATTGCTGATCGTGGATTATTACAATCACACATTGCCAACTACTATCGAACCATATCTTGATTATCTGGTGAACCAGGCATATACGCAGGGAACGACTTCCAACTCCGGAGCAAATCTGCAAACGAGGTATAACAGGGTAGCCGCATGGTGTCCGCCGAATAAGTTCATTGTAACTGAAAATATCGGTGACTGGTGGGCGAATGGTGGTTCTCCCTTTACAGAAGTGGGCGGAAACACGATCAGCCCGGTTGATGGCGCAAGAATGTATTCGCTGGAGGGGATGGCAAGATGGAACCCAACACAGGGGACTAAAGCTGGTTTCGGCGCATTCTATTTCGGGCGCGATTACAATAGTAATCCTCCTTATAAGTACATGCGTCGCGCGATCCAGGCCGCAAATCCAGCGGTTAAATAAGCAATAGTAAAACTATTCAAGTCAATCAAAACAAGCACTAATGAAACTTAGCTATATATTCTCCGCGCTGCTTCTGCTCTCTGTTGCAGTGGCGTGCAAAAAAGCGCCGGAATACGCGCCCAAACTGTATTTCACAGATACAGAACAATTCCCTGAAAAGACGTTGACGGTTGATGGACCTTCCACGGTTGGTCTGTCTGTTACGTCTTCCATCAAAGTTGACCGCGATATCCGCGTGTCAATAGAGACAAAACCAGATCTTGTTGAATCATACAATCAGCAAAATAATACGCATTACCAGGCATTACCTGCGGGTAGCTACTCACTTGCAGCCAACAACGGGACGATCACTATCGCGAGTGGTACGAACAGATCTGATGTGGCAAATTTCTCCATCCTGTCGCTTGATCAGTTTGAGGAAGGCGTGACGTATTGCCTTCCTGTAAGCATTACCAATGTTGAAGGAGGTATGGAGGTGCTTGAGTCTTCCCGTACAATGTACCTGATCATTAAAAGAACGATCATTACACAGGCGGCTTCGCTCGCTTCAAGCCGTTACTTCCGTGTGCCTGGTTTTGCCGCGGATCCTGCTCTGGCAAGCGTTGCTGCGCTGACAATGGAATGCCGCATCAGTGTGAATGCGTTTCAAACAGCTAATCCTTTTATCAGCTCGGTTATGGGTATCGAAGAAAACTTTCTTCTCCGTTTTGGTGATGTGAGTATTCTGAACAGCCAGTTGCAGTTGGCAGGTGGTTTGATCAACGGCCGGAAATTCCCCGTTACCAGCAAAGGCTCTTTCACTACCAATCAATGGATCCACGTAGCAGTAGTTTATAATGGAGCAACGATCGCGCTTTATGTAAACGGTGTTCTGGACAATTATACCGATGCTCAACCAGGTGGCGTAAATCTCACGGATACCTATTCTGACGGGTTCCTGATCGGCCGCTCCGCCGGTTCCCGTTACCTCAACGGTGCTATCAGCGAAGCCCGCGTATGGACGCGCGCGCTTACCCCGACCGAATTGCAGAACAATCTGTGTTATGTAAGTCCTGATTCTCCGGGCCTGCTTGCTTACTGGCGTTTCAATGGCGACATCTCCGGTAGCAATGTTCCTGATCTTACAGGTCATGGTTATGCTGCTATCGCGAATAATACCATCACGTGGATACCTGGTGTTCGTTGCCCGTAACAGATCCGGAATATCCGGTCACGCATTTTTGTAATTGTCAAAACCACTACATGAAAAAGATTCTTTCAAAAAATATAGTATCAGGCCTGGCAGGATGTTTTATTCTTGCTTCGGTGCTTACATCGTGTGAAAAGGATGAGCTTTACTCAAAGGAAATGCTCGTTTTTCTTCAACCCGATAAAACAGGCATTCCAACCAAAACACAAACTGTTGCATTTGTTCATAACCCGGTTGAAGTCATCGGGGAAACAGATGTGGAAGTGTTTGCTTACTCTTCCCGCGAGGTGCCGGCGAATGTAGATCTTCAACTGGCTCCTGATCCTTCGAGGCTTACGGAATACAATACACTTTACTCAACAAACTGTATCATTCTTCCTGAAGCAAACTATCGTCTGGTGAACGGAAACAAGTACACCATTGCGGCAGGCTCTTCTAAATCCAATCCGATCGCAATTGAGATCCTGAATCCAGCGCAGCTGCAGAACCCTGGCGGTTACCTGCTGCCACTCTCCATTCAGAGCGTGAGCAGTGCTGATAAAGGAGTGGTTGCAAGCAGTACACACTCTACGGTGTATGTTCGTGTAACTTACGAGTTCAATAATATTGCGAGAACCCAGGCTCCGCTTACAGGAACATTGCTTTCCCGTACAGGATGGGTGTTGAGCGTAAGCAATACCACTTCAGGTGCACTCGGTCCTGCAATGGTCGATGGCAACAATAGCACCGCATGGCGCTCCAGCAACAGTGCTACAGCTGCCAAATGGGTCTCTGTTGATATGGGCGCTGCGCGCTCCATGAAAGGCTTCCAGTTGGTACCCAACTATGTTGCTGTTGCTGAAAATGCTACACGCATCACCGTATCCACCAGTGATGACAACATTACCTGGACTAACCAGGGTGTCTGGAATGGTGCCGGTCCTGCAACGACCTCAAATGCTGCCAACCCCGATATCAAAGGCATCAATTTCGCCGCGCCTGTTACTGCCCGTTATTTCCGTTTGGATATTAATGCGCAGACAAGTGGAAATAGAGTGGGGATTGGGGAGTTGAATGTAGTACAGTAACGAATGTCAGATGATCGATGTCCGATGCTCGATGGTGGATGGGAGCTCCTCCAGCCATCGAACATCGAACATCGAATTAAACGCTCTCATTGTGCAGCCTCTCGGGTTAATCCGCCTGTTCCAGCAGCGCAGGTTAACCCATTTTTTTTAATTACCGCTTATATGAATACCTTGCGCGAAATAGTTTGGTTGAAGCTATAGCTGCTGGTCAGTATTGATCGTCGCGATCAACTGACACTGTATTTCCGACCATCTATCATCGAACATCGATCATCGAATTTTTACAGATATGCAGAGACTAATTCTTGCCACAAGCCTTTTATCGGCTACTTTATCGTATACCTCGCTGAAGGCGCAGGTGACTCCATTGTTCCGGGATAGCCGTGCTACTATTGAACAGCGCGCCGCAAATCTTTTGTCGCAGTTGACACTTGAAGAAAAAATCGCATTGCTGGGTTATCAGAGTAAACCGGTTGATAGGTTGGGGATACCGGCTTATAACTGGTGGAATGAAGCATTGCATGGCGTAGCGCGTGCGGGACAGGCTACCGTTTTTCCCCAGGCGATCGGTATGGCTGCAAGTTTTGATAATGAACTGATGCAGGAGGTAGCAAATGTGATCTCAACGGAAGCACGTGCCAAGTATAATCTGGCCGTTGCAAAGGACAGGCGTTTGCAGTATATGGGTCTGACTTTCTGGTCGCCCAATATCAATATCTTCCGTGATCCACGCTGGGGCCGCGGCCAGGAAACGTATGGAGAAGACCCGTTTCTTACTGCGTCTATGGGTACCGCTTTTGTGAGAGGATTGCAAGGGAATGATCCGGTTTATCTGAAAACATCTGCGTGTGCCAAACACTTTGCAGTTCATAGCGGACCGGAAGCAGGTCGTCATACATTCAACGCGATCGTAAGTGATAAGGATATGCGTGAGACATATCTGTATGCATTCAAAAGACTGGTTGATTCCGGAGTGGAATCTGTCATGTGTGCATACAACCGGGTGAATGATCAGCCTTGTTGCACCGGTAATACATTGCTGAGAGATATCCTGCGGAATGAATGGAAATTCAAAGGGCATGTGGTGACCGATTGCTGGGCATTGGAGGATATCTGGCTTCGCCATAAAGTACTTCCCAATAGCGTGGTCACTGCCGCCGAAGCGATCAAGGCCGGCGTGAACCTCGATTGCAGTAACCTCCTGCAGGATGATGTGATGAAGGCAGTCGAACAAAAACTGCTGACCGAAAAAGAGATCAACGATGCGTTGTTACCACAGCTTCGCACACAATTGAAACTCGGTTTTTACGATCCGAAAGAAAAAGTGCCATTCAGTTCTTATGGGGCGGATAGTGTATCGAATGACTACCATATCTCACTTGCGCGGAAAATGGCTGCGGGGTCAATTGTGTTGCTAAAGAATGATAAAAATATTCTTCCGTTAAAAAAAGATCAGTATCCTGCGATCATGATCGCAGGTCCTGTAGCCGCTTCACTTGATGCGTTGCTTGGGAACTATCATGGTGTGTCGGCAAAAGCGGTGAACTTTGTAGAAGGTATTACTGCAGCTGTTGATCCGGGTACACGTCTCGAATATGATCAGGGATCAGACTTTACGGATACAACCAATTTTGGCGGCACCTGGTCTGCCGGTAACGCGGATATAACTATCGCGTTTGTTGGATTCACTCCTGTATATGAAGGTGAAGAAGGTGATGCATTTCTTGCTCCCGGAAAAGGCGATCGTAAAGATATCAGTTTGCCGGCTTCACATATTGCCTATATCAAAGCGCTGCGCAAGAATAATAAAAAGCCGATCGTTGCAGTAGTGACGGGTGGTAGTGCGGTTGATCTTACTTCCATCGAGCCATATGTAGATGCGATTCTTTTTGCCTGGTATCCGGGTGAGCAGGGGGGTAATGCACTGGCGGATGTATTATTTGGCAAAACATCCCCCGGGGGACGTTTGCCCGTGACGTTCTACGAGTCATTTGCTGATCTGCCTGACTATGCTGCTTATGCTATGAAAGGCCGCACCTATCGCTATTTTGACGGGAAAGTGCAGTATCCGTTTGGATATGGTCTTTCGTATACAAGTTTTGCTTATGATTGGAAACAGCAGCCGGCAGCGGTGAAATCTCTGAAGGATACGATCACTTTTGCAGTGACTGTAAAAAATACGGGCAGTATCAATGCTGATGAAGTGGCGCAGGTTTATATCAGTTATCCATCGCTTCCCGATATGCCGGTGAAGGAACTCAAAGCTTTTAAAAAGGTAACGGTAGATGCGGGTGGAGAAAAAACTGTACAGTTCCGCATTCCTGTATCGGAATTGCAGAAATGGGATACGCCTGCAAAAAACTGGAAGCTTTATGCGGGCAACTATACGATTACTATCGGAAGTCATTCGCAGGATAAAAAATTGAGCACTTCTTTAAATATCAAAGCAGGCATTAAATAATAAGCAATCATCTTCCCGACGAACCAATAATTATGAAACGATTTCTTTTTTTTGTTGCCACTATCGTTGCTGTTGCAGCATGCAAGCAGAATGAAGACAGAGCTGATTCTTCTGGAAAGTATGTACGGTATGTTGATCCGTTCATCGGAACCGCCTCACATGGGCACGTATTTCTCGGCGCGAATGTTCCTTTTGGTGCCGTGCAGCTTGGTCCGGTGAATATGACCGAAGGATGGGACTGGTGCTCTGGTTATAACTATGCCGACTCTATTGTGATCGGTTTTTCACATACCCATCTTAGCGGAACAGGTATCGGAGATCTTGGCGACATTATGCTGATGCCGGTTTCAGGCGCTATCGATTCGCTTTATTCTTATGGGAGAGTGAGACCTCGTCCGGGTTATTTTTCGCTTTATTCACATGATGAAGAAAAGGCGGAGCCCGGCTATTATTCGGTAAAGCTGAAACGCTTTGATGTGCTGGCGGAAATGACCACCACACAACGTGTAGGTTTTCATCAGTATCATTTTCCTGAGAAAGATACCGCCAGCATAGTGATCGATCTTGAATCGGGTATTGGTTGGGATATGCCGGTTGAAACATCACTTTCGCTCGTGAATGATACGACGATTGCCGGTACACGCCGCTCAAAAGGCTGGGCGCCTGATCAGCATATCTTTTTTACCGCACATTTGTCAGCGCCCGTTAAGAAGATCTCTTTGTTTGACAGCACCGCTGCCTTGAACGGCAATGCGGCTTCCGGCAAAAAGCTGAGAGCTGTATTACAGTTTGGAAAAGTAACTGATGTGGTGAAAGTAAAAGTTGGTATTTCTCCGGTTTCTGTTGAGAATGCCGCGGGAAATATCCAGGCTGAATTACCGGGCTGGGATTTTGCTGCTACAAAAAGACAGGCGAGCCAGCAATGGGAAAATGAGTTGTCAAGAATAAAAGTAAAAACGGGAGATACTGCGCGTCTGCGGACGTTCTATACATCCCTGTATCATACAATGATCGCTCCTTCCACTTTTAATGATCATAATGGTGATTACAGGGGGACAGATGGAAAGATCTACAAAGCTGCCCCATTTACTAATCTCACCACTTTCTCTCTCTGGGACACATATCGTGCGGCAAATCCTTTATATACACTGATGCAGCCCGATCGTGTAAACGATATGATCAGTTCTATGCTGGCGATCTATCAGCAGCAAGGTCGTTTGCCTGTCTGGCATCTTGTGGGTAATGAAACGAACACGATGCCGGGCAACAGCGCTGTTCAGGTTGTTGCGGATGCTTACCTGAAAGGATTTCGTGGCTTCGATACGCTGCTTGCCTGGGAAGCTGTGAAGGCAACCCAATTACAGGATGCGCGCGGTATGTCATTTGTAAAAAGTCTTGGCTATATTCCTGCCGACAGTATTGTTGAGTCTGTTGCAATGGGTTTGGAATACGCGATCAGCGATTGGGGTGTTGCCCAGATGGCGAAACAGATGGGCTTCAAAGAAGATTATGAACTGTTCAGCAAGCGCGCCAAATACTGGGAGAACTATTTTGATACAACCATCCGTTTTGTAAGAGGCCGCGTGTCTGCGGATAAATGGCGTACTCCATTCAGTCCGCTTGAAGCGCGTCATATGCGGGATGATTTTGCCGAAGGCAATTCATGGCAATACTCCTGGATGATCCCGCAGGATGTGGAAGGACTGGTGCGCCTGATGGGTGGCGTTGATGCATTCAATAAAAAACTGGATTCACTTTTCACCTTGAAAGGTGATATGGGGCAGCATGCTTCTGCTGATATCACGGGGTTGATCGGTCAGTATGCACATGGTAACGAACCAAGCCATCACGTGGCCTATCTTTCTATGTTCACCGGTCAGCCATGGAAAACGGCCGATCGCATCCGTTACATTGTTGATAGCCTGTATTCTGATCGATATGATGGGCTTTGCGGCAATGAAGATGTGGGCCAGATGTCTGCCTGGTATGTATTGTCTTCACTGGGATTTTATCAGGTGAACCCGGCCAACGGGAAATTTGTTTTTGGTAGCCCGGTAATGGATGAAGCGATCATTCAAACGGGAGAGAATTCCGCACTTCAGATAGAAGTTAAGAATAACAGCGGGGCCAATAAGTATATTCAATCCATTCAATGGAATGGTCAGCCTTACGAACGCTCATGGATCAGCTATCGCGATATGATGAAAGGCGGAAAGCTGGTGATTGAAATGGGGGCAAAGCCTTCGCCTGTTTGGGGTGTGGCTTCTTCTTACTGGCCAACTTCATCTATTGATTAATCCGGTTCAATTGAATTATATGACAACAAGAAAAACATTTATTCAGCAAATGGGTTTGCTTACTACTGTAGCGATGGCGCAGCCGTCAAAACTGTGGGCGGCATCAAATGAATTCGAATCCAAACGTCCGCCTTTATCTCAGCGTCACTTTACAAGCGAGGCCGTGGAGGCGATGATCAAAAAGATCAAAGCAGGGATCAATAACCCTGAGCTTGGCTGGTTGTTTGAGAACTGTTTCCCTAACACACTGGATACGACAGTAGATTTTTCGATAGAGAACGGAAAGCCTGATACCTATGTGATCACCGGTGATATTGATGCGATGTGGTTGCGAGACAGTACGGCGCAGGTATGGCCTTATCTTCCGTTGATGAAAGACGATCCGAAGCTGAAGCAGCTTATTGCCGGCGTGATCAACCGGCAGGTAAAGAATATCCACCTCGATCCCTATACAAATGCGTTTTATAAAGACGGTTCAAAGGAGAGTGAATGGAAACACACGGATATTACTGATATGAAACCCGGCGTGCACGAACGTAAATGGGAGATCGATTCCCTTTGTTACCCTATCCGTCTTGCCTTCCATTACTGGAAGCAAACAGGCGATACAACGCCGTTTGACGCTGCCTGGAAAGAATCCATTGTTCTAACGCTGAAGACTTTCAAAGAACAGCAACGGAAAGATGGTAATGGTCCTTATAATTTTCAACGCACCACTTTTTGGGCAACCGATGGCGTGCCGCTTAGCGGCTATGGTTATCCTGTTAAGCCTGTGGGGCTGATCTGTTCAATCTTCCGCCCAAGCGATGACGCAACGATCTTTCCTTTCCTGATCCCATCAAATTTCTTTGCGGTGGTATCATTGAGGCAAGCTGCGCAAATGCTGAGCACAATCCATAAAGATCAGGTGCTGGCCAAAGAGTGTACTGCATTGGCTGAAGAGGTATCTGCTGCATTGAAGCAATATGCTACTGTTACTCATCCAAAATTTGGAAAAGTATATGCTTTTGAAGTGAACGGGTATGGGAGCTTCAATCTGATGGATGATGCTAACGTACCATCACTGTTATCCATGCCTTATCTCGGCGCAGTGAACTCAAATGATCCGGTCTATCAGAATACCCGACGTTATGTATGGTCATCCGAAAATCCATTCTTCTTTAAAGGAAGCGCGGGAGAGGGGATAGGCGGCCCGCACGCTGGTATGGATATGATCTGGCCTATGAGCATTATTATGAAAGGATTGACCACTACTAATGTTTCAGAGATCAAACAGTGTATTAACTGGTTGCAGGCAACCCATGGGGGAACAGGTTTTATGCATGAGTCATTCCATAAAAATGATCCGGCAAAGTTTACGCGTAAATGGTTTGCGTGGGCGAATACTTTGTTCGGTGAATTTGTCATGAATGTTTATAAAAAACACCCTCAACTGTTAAATAAGTAGAATGAAGAAAAGCATCGGAGAAATAGCATCTGTAGTGGTGGGCGTTTTGTTGTCGATTAGCGCTGCTGCACAGGTAAATTCAATATCGATCTCAAAAGGCTGGCAGTTCCGCGAAGTGGATGAAGCGCGCTGGTATCCGGCAAAGGTTCCGGGAGAAGTGCACACTGATCTTCTGGCGAATAAACTGATTGGTGATCCGTTTTACCGGGATAATGAAAAAAAACTCCAATGGATAGAGCGGGAGGATTGGGAATATAAAACTTCCTTTGTTCTTCCTGCCGCTGCTTTGTCCAGGAAGCGGACTGAGTTGGTATTCGACGGGCTGGATACGTACGCCGATGTGTATGTAAACGGAACGCTGGCGCTTTCAGCATATAATATGTTTCGTCAGTGGAGGATCGATGCTAAATCACTATTGAAGGTTGGTACGAATGATCTTCGTATTGTTTTCAGGTCGGCTCAGAATATTGTTGATTCATTTGCAAAGGCGGATCTTCCTTATGTAATTCCTGATAACCCGCGGGCCTATGTACGTAAAGCGCAGTATCATTTTGGATGGGACTGGGGCCCGAAGTTTACCACCTGCGGCATCTGGAAAGATGTGCGTATCGAGTATTTTGATGAAATGCCTGCTGAAAAGGCATTTGTTCCTCCGGTGAAAGTTGAGCTGGTGGAGAAACCGGATGAAAAAGGAACGTCTTTTTATTTTGCTATTGATGGCAAACCGGTGTACATGAAAGGCGCGAACTATATTCCGTCTGATGCATTTGTAACGCGGATGACAAAGGATGACTACCGGCAGATGCTCATGATGGCGAAGGATGCTAATATGAATATGCTGCGTGTATGGGGTGGTGGTATCTATGAAAATGATTATTTCTATGATCTCTGTGATTCATTAGGGATCTATGTCTGGCAGGATTTTATGTTTGCCGGCACAATGATTCCCGGAGATGAAGCTTTCTTTAAGAACGTGAAAGAAGAAGTGATGTATCAGGTGAAACGCCTGCGTCATCATAAATCAATCGTACTCTGGTGCGGAAATAATGAAGATGAAGAAGCTTTTTTCAAATGGGGATGGCATAGTTCCTTCCGTATTTCAAAGGCAGACTCAGTAAAGCTTTGGAACGATTATACGCGAATGTTCCGTGACAGCATACCGAAATGGTTGAAAGAAGTGGACCCGAGTCGCCCCTACATCAGTAGTTCGCCACGTTATCACTGGAGTCAGTCGCGGAGTATTACAGAAGGAGATAGCCATTACTGGGGCACCTGGTGGGGTGGTGAAGATTTTGAGGTGTTCGAAACAAAAACGGGTCGTTTTATCAGTGAATATGGAATGCAGGCAATGCCGGACTACAGCAGTATAGAAGCGATCACGCAACCGCAGGACCGTTATTTATTCTCTGATGTATTGCGTAATCACCAGCGCGCCGGAAACGGTTTCAAAAAGCTGGAAGGTTATCTGAAAAAATATATGATCGATTCTGCGGCGATCAATCATCTCTCAGTAGAAGATTACGTTTATCTGACGCAGTGTGTGCAATACTATGGTTTCAAGAACATGATCCTGATGCACCGAAGCAAAGCCCCTTATAATATGGGGACATTGCTTTGGCAGTTGAATGATTGCTGGCCTGTTGCCAGTTGGAGTATAACCAACTACTATGACCGCAAACCGAAAGCAGCCTGGTATGCCGTTAAGCACACGTATGATGACGCAAACATGCCCGCGCGTGACCAGACGTATCCCAAAGATCTTGAGTTGAGTAACCCCGGAGTGAAATGGAAATGGGTAGGGAATGAGCTGGTGCTTACGGCTTCGTCATTTGCCAAATACGTATTTGTTGATATACCGGGTCTGAAAGGAAAATTAAGTGATAACTATTTTGATCTTGAACCAGGGGTTGAAAAGAGGATAAGGATTGAGGGGGTGACTACGGTCAAACCGGCCGTCGTGAGAATTAAAAGCCTGTATGATGTTTGTGTTGCTGCTGCAAAAATAAAAAAGTGATGATGTGCATTAGCGCCGGAAGCGTTCAGCCCTTTTGAGGGTTCTCTATAGCGACTTCGTGATTGTAAATAAAGGCCCGGTAACGGGTCTTTATTTGTTTCTGGCGGATCTTTGATAAGTAAGAAAAAGGGTTTTCGTTATGCTTAAATTGATGCTGACATTGCTTTGCCTAATAGAATAATCTGTATTATTTTGGTGTGATATGAAGAAGACTTCTGATCTGGTGAAGATGGCGGTTGCCGTCTTCTTAATTATTGCAGGTATAATATTTCTTGTTGGCATTGGAGGAAGGTTTGATTTTGCCGATTTAAGCGATGCTTTGTATTCAGTGGTCGTTAGCTTCGCGATACTATTGTTTACAATAGTAAGCGGTACTTTTTACCTCGCTTCATCAAATAAGGTAGCCGGGGAAAGATTGATGGTCATCAGTCTGTTTATACAGGCATTTCCATTCTCTATATTTGGTGTTACATGTATTAATTTTTTGGGTGCTTTTATCGGACCGCAGGTGACGATCGCCCCTTCTATCACCATGAGTTTTCAGCTTAGTTTGTTGACTGGAGCTATCCGGAATAGTTTTCAGTTTTCCATGGAGGTCTTTTACTTCGGTATTAATATTTTTCCTTTGTTTCTAATCTGGCTGATGCGGCATTTGACCAGGGAAGAGAAACGTGTGGCTGAAGTGAACACTGTTCTTCAGCGTATGGACAGCTTTAAAAAAGACGATCGCGAAGAACCGCGGTGATATTATCCCTTTGTTAAGGGGATTGGAAACTTGCACACTCTGCCGTAGTTTGTGAAGTTTATTAGACCATTCTTTATGGAATGGATCCTTTTTCTTCTGCTGCTTATTCCCTTTTCGTCTTCTGCGCAAAATTTCCGTAAGGTTGAAATGTATGAGGGAATGGCCGGCCGGGGTGATGTATACATTGGCAAGAAGTTCGGGGGGCAACTTACAACGAATGATACCGTTACCTTCAATTTTGGAAAAGGATATCCCACCAATATGGTGCTGGACCATACTGGCACTATTCAGCACTTTATGGTGGGTAGTCTCACCAATCCTGACGAACTGCAGGAGTTTTTCAAACTGATTTATTCTCCAAAGATCAGGGAACTCATCAGAAAGCTAAAAAAGAGGAAGTAGCACGATCTACTGAAAAGTAAGATTATTTATCGTAATGCGACCCCTTCCCGTCTTCCCGGTGTTCTTTCTTACCGGTAAGCCGGGAAGACTGAAGGTAATGAGATCTCTTAAATTTTGACTGTTTCGCCGATTGCAGGCAGTAACAACTCTAAACCCGCACTTTCAAAAGCGTGTTTTGATTTTACAGGATCCAGTTTGATAAAGCCAAATGTGTCATAATGTACACCCACTATTTTTTTGACTTTTACAAAACCTGCTGCAGTGATCGCTTCCTGAACTCCCATAGTTAAGCGGTCGCCGATAGGGAATACCGCAAAATCTGGTTGTATGAATTGTGGGATCAATGTCATGTCCATCGTTAATGCAGTGTCTCCACTGTAATAGAAACTACCGTCCTTTGTCTGCAATACAAATCCGCTTGCAACACCTGCATAACTTCCGTCAGGAAAGCTGCTTGAATGTATCGCAGTTACACATTTCACTTTGCCAAAATCAAATTCTGCCTCACCACCAGGGTTGATCGGTTGTACATTCTTCAGACCCTGTTTGCTGAAGTAATCATACACTTCCCAAACACCTAATACAAGTGCTCCCGTACGTTTGGCAATAGTGACAACATCCAGTATATGGTCGAAATGCCCGTGAGATACAAAGATGTAATCTGCTTCAATGCTGTTTACATCTATATGTTTTGCGAGTTCATTACCAGTAATAAATGGATCGAATAAAATCGTTTTGCCGCCAGCTTTTACAGAAAAGCAGGCATGGCCGAAATAAGTGAGTTGCATGATGTAAATTTTAGGTTAGAGAAGATCTCCAGTGAAAAAAATAGGCTGATGCTGTAAAATAAATGAAACTTTCGTGCTTTAACACAGAAGATCATGGATTTGTTCATGCAATTTATTGTATGAATCGTTCAGCCAGCGGGCAGCACAAATGTGGAAATAAATCCTCTTCGGTCTAAATAGTTACAGCCGGGAGTTGATTTTGCCATGATATTGTAACGGCCTCCTTTTTGCTGCATTTTATCATATTTCTTTAACTGGCCAGAGCTGATTCATCCAGAAAAATATTTATTATGAAACATGCTACAGATTCTACCGGACAATTGATCGGGTTTGATTTTTCCAGGCCGGGAGTACCTTCAACCGCTTTATCGCTTCAGCCGGCATTGACAAAGCACGGAGACAGTTATTCCTGCTCATGGAGTACAGATACAGGAGCAGACATTACAGGTAGCGGCGATACGCCGGAGCTTGCTTTGCAGGATTGGGACAAAGCGCTGCAGGATCATTTACGGCAGACGAACAGCAACAAAAAGCTAGCAGATCAACTGGTAGAAATGGTGGAGAAAAGAGCAAAAGATCCAGGTGACGCACGGAAGACGGAGGATACACAGGATGTTAAAGAAGGCCTGCCTATCCGCAGTGAGGTAAACCTCGAAAACAATGTCGATAAAAAGAACAGGGAACATACGGCGGATGACAGCAATCAGAATGGAAGTGAATAGTTCACGCCTGTTTAATGTATCCAATGCTGGGTATCCAATGCTGGTAAACCTCAAGAGCTCCTCCTTTCTTCCCGCCAGAACAGTTTTTTTTACCGGTAAGGCAGGAAGACAGGAAGGAGTTGTTTGTGATTGCATAAATGGTATACTACCGGCCGGCGGTTACAACAACTTTCCCGACAGTTCTTCCGGATTCCACTTGCTCATGAGCTTTACCCATTTCCTCAAAAGGAAAGGTTTGTGATACATGCGCTTTGATCTTTCCTTTTTCGAGCAACTCCGCGATTGCTTTCATGTCCTCTCCATTTGATTCAACCATAAAGAAAAAACCGTTTACGTCTTTAAGTTTTGCCTTTGATGTTACTTCTTCACTAAGCCCTGATGGAATACTGATCAGGGTACTTCCTGGTTTTGCCACTTCAAGTGAATTGTCAATATTTGCACCGCCGATAGTGTCGAGGATAAAATCAAATTGTTTGTCGCTGTTCTTCCAGTCGTATCCATGATAATCGATATGCTCGTCTGCACCGAGCGCTGCTACGAACGCTTTGTTTTTTGCGGAAGAAGTTCCCGTAACCTTCGCTCCAAGAAGCCTCGCGATCTGTACAGCAAAATGTCCCACACCACCTGCAGCCGCATGGATTAACACGTGTTGTCCGGCCTGAACTTTTGCCTTATGTGTGAGCGCCTGGTACGCTGTGAGTGCTGCAAGAGTTGCCGCAGCTGCTTCTTCATGAGAAATATTGGCCGGCTTTAAAGCCAGGTGTGATGCGGGCGCCGCAACATACTCCGCATAGGCTTTTCCATGTCCCGGAAAGTTCACCATACCGAAAACTTCATCGCCGGCTTTGAACTTTTCCGATTTGCTTTCTGTTACAATCCCTGAAATATCCCATCCAAGTATGAGTGGCTGCTGATCTTTGATGCGGCCATAGACTCCTTTGCCATTGCGTGATTTCACATCTACGGGGTTTATGCTGATGGCTTTTACCTGCACCAGCACTTCGTCGTGCAGTATTGCAGGTGTCGAGATCTCGTCTATCCTGAACCGGTCTGTTCCGCCGGGTTCTGTTAATACAATTGCTTTCATGTTCGTTGATTTGTAAGTCAAAATTATACCGCCATTCATTTATTTCATGGTATAATTTTGACAAAAAATGGTATTTTCGGGTATTGTGGGCTGGGTGACCAACAAATTGTTCAAACAAAAAACATGCAGAAAGAAAATCTTTATGAGCCATTTTCGGTGGCATATGAGACCCTGAACGAAGGTCCGGAAAGAGCACACCGGCACAGTTTTTTTGAATTGGTATATATCGTATCAGGGAAAGGTATACAATGTATCAACGAAAATAATTTTGATTACCGTGATGGACATATGTTCCTGATCACTCCAGAAGATTGTCATTCGTTCCAGGTGCAGGAAGTGACCACATTCTTTTATCTGCGTTTCAATAATATTTATCTGAAAGATGCCGGCTTGCTGAAGGATAATATTCAGCGGCTGGAATTCATCTTGCAAAATGCCAATCACAGACCGGGGTGTATTCTGCGAAACCAGGTGGATAAGCAGCTCGTGCGGCCAATGGTGGAAGCGATAATCCGTGAATATATCAACCGTGATATCTATAACCGCGAACTGATCCAGCAACTGGTCAATACCATGATCATTGTTGTAGCACGCAATATTGCAATGTATCAGCAACTGGAAGTGTCTGAGCAAACGGAAGAAAAGGCGATGGATATACTTCATTATATCCAGTCCAATATTTATGCCCCTGATAAATTACGGGCGGAAAACATCAGCCGGAAATTCAATATCTCCGCAGCTTATCTCAGCCGCTATTTCAAGCAACACACGGGTGAAACGATGCAGCAATATATAGCGGGATATAAAACCAAACTTATCCAGCATCGTCTTCAGCATAGTGATAAGCGGATCAATGAAATTGCCAGTGAGTTCAATTTTACTGACGAAAGTCATTTTACTAAGTATTTTAAAGCACAGTTTGGTAAAACGCCGGGAGAATACAGAAGGCAGTTTATTAGGGGAGAAGTGGTATAGGGTTGACAGGTTTGAGAGATTTTAAATGATTTTGATAGTTTCATAGCTAATAAAAGTAAAAGATAGGAATAGCTTACCTGATATCAACGAACCTATAAGTTTCTGTGATCTTGAGAACTATAGAACCTTTTGATGACTTCCAGCCTATAGAACCTGCCAGTTCATTCGCTATGAAACTTCCCCAACCTTTTATATATTCACTTCTCGAATTTCGAAATCGTACCTAAAACGACTCTTGTTCCAATGAAAAAAACTATTATTCTTCCGTTGGCATTATTATTATCTGTTAATGTTTTCTCGCAGGCTCCGGCCACAAAAGAGCATGTTAAAGAGCTGCTTGAAGTAACAGGAGCCGGAAAAATGGGTAATCAGGTTATGCAGATGCAAATGAAGTCATTTAAAGACCTGTTACCCCAGGTTCCGGATGTGTTCTGGGAGAAAATGCTCGAGATGTCAAAGCCGGATATGCTCGTGGATCTTGTAGTTCCAGTATATATAAAGCATTACACTGACGACGAAGTTGTTGAATTACTGCGATTTTATAAAACTCCTGTCGGGAAAAAAGTGATTGAGAAAATGCCAATTGTTATGCAGGAATGTTCGGTGATCGGAGGGAAATGGGGTGAGAAGATTGCTCAGGACATTATTGAGAAATTGAAAGCGGAAGGATACACTAAAGACAATGGAGGTGAGTAGTGTAAGATCAGGATTGGGATCACGAAGGGACTGACTTTTCAGCGAATGATTTCGCTGATGACAAAGACATACAGCGCCTGCGTTCAGAAGCACAGCGGCAAAAGAAATGCTCGATGAGTCCATGGCAGTAATCTCCGCAGCGTTTAATCTGCAGAAATGGATGATGATTCCTATGATGAATCAAATGATGGATGGATCGAGTCTCTTGAGAAATTTGTGATCTTCAATAACCTGAACGGTGGTATAAAAGCTGCTTATCGCAGTGTGAATGAAGAGGAAAATATGCCTGTTGTAGGGGTTGAGCAGACCACGTCTTATCCAACCTCCAAAAGTGTACACAGAGAAGAAGCTGAGAAGCATGTAGAACTGACAAAAGCTTTGCAACGCATTTTTTCCTGAGCATTGTCAACCAAATATGGTGTTGAGCCTCCTGAAAGCGGGTTTTGCCCATAAAAAGTGCCGTAACACGGCTGGAAAGTGCTGGATTTTGACCGCAAAGTTGAAGGTTTAGCAGGTAGGCACGGCGAATTGGTGTATTTTGCGGCGGCTGGCCCCCGGAGCACCGAGGATTTGCGGGCGTAAATGGTGAAGGCCTGATAGCCGCGCAGTCTTTTCCGCAGACAATCCTGATGGATTGCCGGGAGTACCATTCAGACAGATAATCGGGATAACTAAAAATATTCAAGGGCTTACAGTTAGATTGCAATTCGAAAAAGCAATCGTTCCGGGAGGGGTTTCTACCCTTCCTTTTTTTATATCATTTCTATAGCAAGTTCAAAAGGTTCAAAAGGTTTGAGAGGTTCCAGAGGTTTGAAAGGTTCCAGAGGTTTGAAAGGTTCAAGAGGTTTGAAAGGTTCAAAAGGTTTGGGAGGTTTGGGAGGTTTAAAAGGTTTGAGAGGTTCCAGAGATTCAAAAGTTTTTAAGGGGTACCATTAGTCCCATAGGCTGCATAGGTTTTAGCGTTTAAAAAATATGAAAGGTATTTCCTGTGGTGATGTTTTGTGATCACCCTTGTAATGACTGATTAAACTCTTCAATGCAAAGCAGGTTACTGTTGTATTTTAAGTCAGGTGTATAGAACCTTTTGAACCTCTCAAACCTCTTGAACCTCTCAAACCTCTTGAACCTCTTGAACCTCCCAAACCTCCCAAACCTCCCAAACCTCCCAAACCTTTTAAACCTCCCAAACCTTTCCTCCCTCCATTTTTCTGTCTTTTTTTACAAAATGATCAGTTCATTCAATTGCACTGACGGTTCACTACAGGGTCAATTTTTCTTTACTGGTCAGCCCGCTAGCTTAGCATCTCAATAAACCTTTTGTATGAAAATTCTTTGGTTGATGATAGCGGGCTTTGCTGTTGGATGCAGTGATGTGTCCGCACAAGCTTCTAAAAAAACAACACCATCGCCTTCTGTAAACGACAGCAAAACGCAGGTTGCTTCATCGGAGGATCAGAGCTGGTTGTTTGATAAAGCGTATGGTTATATCAATGACCAGGTAAAAAAAGGCCGGGATATCATGAATGCTGAGCAGGCAGAGAAGCTTATGAATGATCTTAATAATCAGCCCGAAGTAAAGGCCCGTAAAGCGAAGTTGTACAGACAGGATTATTCAGGCAGGAAACAATACAAAACAACCTCAGGTGAATCTGACAGGCTGATGTTGCTACAAGGCATTCCCGAGCCAAAAGCTCCGTCACCGGCGCTACAGGCAGATCCGCGGGAGAATGAAAAATACAGTGAAAAGATCAAACACTTCCGTGATCTGGCCGCTGAAGAAGCCCGCAGTATTGCAAATAGTACAGAGCTTGCGAAAACGTATCACCGGGACGGGGAAGCTGCGGTGAAAAAGCAATTCGAAGACAAGGCTGATCAAAGCGAGCTTGTTCGCGATATGGGCGGCGCACGCGCTGTTCAGAACATGACCGAAGAGGAGAGGAAAGAAGCTGCAAAGAAAATGGTCGCAAGGCAAACGGGTGGCCATACCGCTGAAGAGATCGAAAAGATGACGCCGGCACAAAAACAGGCGCTGGCCTGGCAGATGGCGGCCAGCAAAAATGCATCTGGCGCCAATGCAGACGCCGCAGCTTTTACACAGAAGATGATGAACGATCCCTCCTTTCGTGCACAATATGAAAAAATGAGCAATGCCCGGAAACAGGAAGTGTATACTGAGTTTCTTCAATCACGTGGTAGTACGGGCACATTTCCCCATGAAACCAGGGAAATGAAGGACACTAAAAATGATGCGGAAGAGATCCTTGAAGTCAATCGTATTGCTGAAGAATTTCGTGATGAAATGAAAAAGCTTTTTGCTCCCATCGATGCACTTAGCATGCGGTATGACAAAGAGACGGCATTAAAACAGCAGCAATTGACGGAATGGGTGGCTCGCGAAACGGAGAAACTGCCGACTGTGCGGGATTCAGAATACGGAGAACGGAAAGATGGTGTCGAGCGGGTATATCTGACGCAGGCGGTGCTTTCCTTCGAAATAGGAAAAGATAAGATCGCTAAAGAACGGGAGATCTGGAATCGTTATCTCGACGCGTATCTTACAGCTTTCACAACGCTTGATGAATGGACGGCCAAATACGAAAAAAGAAATGGTTTGTCAGACAGGCTGAAACTGCAACTCGCGCAACTGAAGATTGCCGGGTACGAAGAGATTCTTGAATTGAATCGCAGAGCCGGTTATATCACCGGCGTTGCAGGTAGCATACAATATGGTTATAACTGTGAAGTGCTTCGCAACTGTTATGATCCACGTCAGGAAAAGTACCTGAACAATCAATGATGGTCAGTATCGCTTAAACTGCATTATGTTGCGATCTATACCTGGTTGTGTCTGTGTGTGTCAGCAGAGGCTTTCTCTTCTTCATTTACCCGTAGCCCTCGCCAGTAATTAGCAGTACCCGGCTGCATTAAAAAGTTGAAAGTTTAAAGGTTTAATGTTTTAATGGTTATAAAGTTTCATACGCTGACGTAAAACTTTTAAACTCTTAAACTGTAAAACTTTTAAACTTTCCTACTTTAACTCATATTTGGAGTTCACTATCGCCGACCTGTTGAACAGGTTAGGATATTCAATGACAATACCCTGTTTATCTACTTTTATATCTGCTTCAAAATTATTGGGGATGTTTTCATAGTGATAAAGATTTTCAGAGATTCTGCGGTATAATTGTTTGACAGGTTTTAGGTCCCAGTTGAGCAGATCGAAATATATAACGGAGATCGTTTGCTCTTCGCCATTGCGCAAACAGAGTCGGTTGATGGGGAGGGTATTGGTGAATGGCGTTACCGCAATATCGACATCGATGCAACCGGTGAAGGTGTATGCTTTTTCACCATTCATTAGCCAGTCGCCTTCCATATTTTTAGTAAGCAATATGTTTTGCTGCTGATCGCTATGTCTCGCCTTGATGCTGACTTCCTGCGTTTCCCATTTTTTATTGACCGTTATTGCGTAGTCGATCTTGTATATTTTACCTTCATACAATCCGATGATAGTGGAGCTGATGTCTGTTCCGGTCGTATGGCTACTTATCAGGCAGTTTTCAATAGAATGATATTCGAGGCCGGCCTAGACAATATTGGTTTGCATACTGGTTTTCTTCTTGTTTCGCTAAAACTATACCATTAATCAATAACGTGTTTGCGTGTGTACGTTGTTTTCCTGTTAAGCTTGCTTGAAAAGTATTTGCTTAAGGTAAATTAGTATCAGGAAGAAAAGATGCAAGGACCTATTTTTGGATAGATATTATTATACTATGAAAAGAATGCTGTTTGCAATTGCGATTGTTTTTTGTTCAGTACTGAGTCGTGCGCAGGGTGATAATTATGCCCAGGATTATACAAAATACCCGGGTCTTGCGCTCACTCCTCCGATGGGTTGGAATAGCTGGAATAAGTTTGCCTGCAACGTTGATGAGGAAATGATCAGGCAGCAGGCTGATGCAATGGTGGCTTCTGGCATGCGCGATGCCGGTTATGTGTATATAAACATTGACGATTGCTGGCATGGAGGTCGTGATAGCGCAGGATTTATTTATCCTGACCCGAAGCGCTTTCCTTCGGGAATGAAGGCATTGGCGGATTATGTTCATTCGAAAGGGTTGAAGCTTGGACTTTACTCCGACGCGGGCTCACAAACCTGTGGTGGCCGACCCGGAAGCCGTGGTTATGAATTTCAGGATGCGTTGAAATATGCAGAGTGGGGGATTGACTATCTCAAATATGATTGGTGTAATACGGAGGGCTTGAAGGCTGAAGGCGCGTATAAGACGATCACCGCCGCGCTGAAAAAAGCCGGGCGGCCGATGGTGCTCAGTATCTGCGAATGGGGGACCGACGCTCCCTGGAAATGGGCGCAGAATGTTGGCCATCTCTGGAGAACAACCGGAGATATCTTTAATTGTTTTGACTGCATCAAAGACCACGGAACCTGGAAAGCATGGGGCGTAATGCAGATCCTCGATAAGCAGGAAGGTCTTCGTCAATATGCCGGACCCGGTCACTGGAACGATCCCGATATGCTTGAAGTAGGAAACGGACAGCTGACGCCCGCAGAAGACCGGGCGCATTTTTCCATGTGGGCGATGCTTGCTGCTCCTTTGATCGCGGGAAACGATCTGCGACAAATGGATAAACACACCACTGATGTGCTGACAAATAAAGAAATGATCTCTATTAATCAGGACCCGCTCGGTATACAAGGGTTCAGGCAGATGATAAAAGATAGCGTTGAAACATGGTTCAAACCTTTGGCAAATGGAGAATGGGCTGTTGCATTTTTGAATCGTAACAGATCAAAGACTGTTTCATTTACGCATAACTGGCAGGCGACAATAATAAAGGATGAGCTTTCTAAAAGAACTATAGATGCGAAGAAAGTGAATTATACCGTATTTGATTGCTGGAAAAAGACCAGTACTGGCGATACACGAAAATTATTACAGGTATCTCTCCCTCCGCATGATATACTGGTTGTTCGCTTAGTGGCTTCAAACTGACATGAATCAACCCGTCTGAGACTTATATGTCATGCGTGCACACTGATCTTATCACAATGTATTCTTACCGTTCTTTCTGCCTTACCGGTAAAAATAACCCGGTAAGGCAGAAAGAACGGTAAAGATGTATGAAGGGTCAGCGTAAAGTTGCGTATTGCTTATTGCAAACCCATCGCAGTTTTTTCATGAGTTTTTACCGCAAGTATTAATTGTTTGATCGCTCCAAAATGATAGGAAGCATGTGGTAGTAGCGCAAGAGTTCCTTTGAGTAACATAGGGTTTGACCAGTCGTTCACATTTTTGATGGCAGTGATCAGCCGGTGATATGATGCGTTTAGTTCCTTTTGTAATTCTTCCCATTCCTCATCGGTAACATTGAAGCGCGTCCAGCTATCGTCCCAATTCCATCCTTCCGGCATCTTTCCTTTATAAAATTCCAGTGCGTAATCAAGGCTCCATTTCAGATGGCCGGTATGGGCAGCGATCGTTGTTCCGCCCTGGTGCGTGGGCGTGGATGCGTCGCTGGCGGATATCGTTTTAACAGCAGAGATCACACCAAGCCCGGGTTCTCTATCTATTATAAATGTGTGTTTTCCTTCACTGCCGATGTAAATTTCGTTCATCAGTTCAATAAATGGCTGGAGGGTTGATTCCATGTTTTTTTTATATAGAACGTACAACTAGCATACCAAAGCCGGCATCTGCGGTTGAGCAATTCATTCACTCTCTGTGTCGATTCAGTGCAACAATCATTCTTCCCGGCGCTGTAACATAATAGTTTAGTAGTGCCATTGAAGCCTGACGAGGTAAAAAAGATCAGGGCGATTTTTACACAAACGAAATGAAGATGCTGCCAGTCGGGTTTTCCCGTAATTGAAGAGTCTTTCGTTGACCATTAAACCGACAAATATGAAGAAGATTGTTTACGTACTTGCACTTGCGATAAGTGTATTCACCTCTTGTAAAAAAGATAAGCAGGAAGATCCGATTGTAACGCCTCCGGGTGAGTTGATACAAAAATTAAAGCTGCCTTTGGGTGCTGTTATTGGTAATGCTGTTCAGAAAGAGATAGGTTCTTCCGGTGGTTCTATCCAAAGCGCTGATGGAGTGATCAAAATCACGGTACCTGCCGGAGCGTTGGAAAGTACTGCCTCCTTCAGTGTTCAGGAAGTGGAAAATACATTGGAGACGCGTGCAAAATCGTATCGTCTTCGTCCGGAGGGCGTGAACTTTAAAAAGCCCGTAACGGTCACTTACAACTATGCCAGTATAAATCTTGGCAGTATAGATCCCCGGTTACTTTTCCTTGCATTTCAGGATAAGGATGGATACTATTACTCCGCGAATAAAACAAAGGGTAATCTGAATAATAACACGTTGACAGTAGAGACAACTCATTTCAGCGACTGGACTTTCTATTCGCGTTATGATCTCGAATTGACAGATGCGAGGATCGAAAACGGTAAGGTTTATTTGAGGGAAAGTGAGGACGTAAAAGTTTGGGTATCCTCATCACTACAACCGGAAGGCAAAGGAGATGTCGACGGCTTACTGGTAAGATTGGGAGACCCTATCGCGTTAGGTGCAAAATGGGAGTTTTCGCCCCGGAAAGGCAGTATCACCATTGCCAATGGTAATACTGCGGTTTATAAGGCACCTGCCAGGATCACCCAAACTGAAGAGATAGTTATCACCGCTACGCTTACGGGGGATCTCGGAAAAGACAATGCCGGGAATCCTGTAAAGCTTATGCAGTTGGTGCAGCCCGTCGTCCTGGAGAATGATGATTACTTTATACTGACCGAAGATGGGAATGACATGTCTGCGACAGAATTTGAAGCAAGTCTGATAACAGGTGTAGGCGTACAGATTGCAGCAAGATTTTCCAATGGATATCACTTATCAGCCTACACATACGGCTCCGCAGCTGCCAGCTATCCTTACAATATGCACGGGATGCCCGGAAATGCTGCGCTGGAACTGGTTGGTCAGGATCAGCGGGCGTTTATTGTATACAGGGCCGAAGATTGTATTAATGGAAACGGACGGACGATCTTTTCTCCCGGTGCGTTTGTCCTGAAGTCGGTAGCGCATACGGCTGGTAAATATTTCGAGGGAGAATTTAATTGTACAATGTTTCGTTTTGACTACTGCAACAGCTCAGTGAAAAAGACGATTTCAGGAAGGTTCAAGATCAGAAAGCAAGGATAGTGTGAGGAGCATTGGTTGATCTGTGCGAAATGCCGTATCAGGCCGGAAAATGGCGACTGATACGGCATTCCTGTTTTTATGCATTTCCATAATCCGGTACAAACAGTAAATTGCACTCTTCAAACTCAACGCATGAGGCATTATTCCCGACAATCGCGTTTTCTGCTGGCGGTCGATTGTATCATTTTTGGCTACGACGGCCAGGAGCTCAAACTGCTCGTGATCCAACGCGGTTTTCAACCCTGGAAAGGAGAGTGGAGCCTGATCGGTGGCTTCGTGCAGCAGGAAGAAACGTCTGAAGAAGCCGCGCAGCGTGTTTTGAAAAGCCTCACGGGAATCGATATGCTCTATATGGAGCAACTGCATACATTCAGCAGGATCGACCGTGACAGCGAAGAGCGGACCGTGTCGGTCGCTTATTTCGCTCTTGTCGATATCCAGAAATACAAACAGCAACTCAGTGAAGATTTTCATCCCGCCTGGTTTCCTATCAACCATCTGCCACACCTGATCTTTGATCATAATGAAATGGTGGAGCTGGCAAAGGAAAAACTGCGATATAAAGCAGCACTGCATCCGCTGTTATTCGAATTGCTGCCAGCCAAATTCACGATTCCTCAACTACAGAACCTGTACGAAAGCGTTTACAACGCGAAATTTGATAAGGGTAATTTCAACAGGAAAATTCTTTCTACCGATCTTCTTACACGTCTGACTGATAAGGATAAGCTAAACTCGAAAAAGGGGGCATTCTATTACAAAGTCAATGCGAAAACATATAAAGCGAGCTTTCATTCGTTTCTGAACCTGGTGCCCGATCCCGCGAAGATTACGGGTAAATAATTGTATTGGGTGACGGAACCCGGATCGAAGCCCGGGGTTCAATGTTGTAAGCCGTCTTCTTCTATACTGGCGTAAGGTTCCCGCAGATCAACGCAGATGGGCGCGCTGATCCGCAGATTATGTCTGTTAGCGGAAACAAATCTGTGTATCTGCGCCTTGATCTGCGGGAACCTTACACCAGAATGACTGTTACTGTAATAACGATTAAATGTTTTGTTGACAATTAAATTCTTCCTTTCTTTACACCATAGCTTAAATCCCGATTGCTTATGAATTTGTTTGCACCAAAGCGCTTAGCCATTACAGCTATTGCGGCTTCTCTTTTTTGCCTCCCGGCAACTTCCCAGGATCTTGTGGTAAAAGCAAATCGTCCTGTGGCAACCATTCAGCCGCATATGTGGGGCATTTTCTTTGAAGATATCAATATGGGTGCGGATGGAGGTATCTATGCCGAACTGGTCAAGAACCGTTCCTTTGAATTCTTTAAACCGCTTATGGGGTGGAAAGTGCAGGGAAAGAAGGTTCAGGAAGGAGATGTGACCGTGCTTAACCAGGAAAAAGACCGACCATCCAACCCACGCTTTCTCCGGCTGAAACCAAAGCAGACTGCCATTGGTGATATGGGACTGCTCAATGAAGGCTTCCGCGGCATGGGCGTGAAAAAAGGACTTCGTTACGATTTCTCTTTGCAATACAGGTTAGCTGGCGCAGCAAAGCTGCACGTGCTATTGGAAGATTCTGCTTCCAATGTGCTGGGTCGCGCCGAGCTCCCTCTCTCAGCTTCTGCAGCCTGGGCCACCAAAACCGTTTCTTTTGAGTCAAACGCGTCAGTGCTGAAAGCACGTTTGCGGATCTGGGTTGAAGGAGATGGTGTGCTGGATATGGATATGGTTTCCCTCTTTCCAACAGATACATGGAAGGGCCGCCCGGGCGGAATGCGCGCTGATATGATCCAGTGGCTGGCTGATATGAAACCTGGTTTTGTACGTTTTCCCGGCGGTTGTATCGTGGAAGGTTATGATCTGTCAAACCGCTATCGCTGGAAGAATACGATCGGTCCCGTTGATCAGCGTCAACTGATCATGAACCGCTGGAATATTGAATTTGCTCATCGTCTTACACCGGATTATTTTCAATCCTTTGGTCTTGGCTTCTTTGAATATTTCCAGCTTGCGGAAGATATCGGTGCAGAACCATTGCCGATCGTTAATTGCGGCATGGCCTGTCAGTATAATTCTGCCGAATTTGCGTCGTTGGATGAACTCGATCCTTATATACAGGATGCGCTTGATCTGATCGAATTTGCCAATGGCGATGTAAGCACACAATGGGGAAAGGTCCGCGCGGACATGGGGCATCCCGTTCCATTCAATCTCAAGATGATGGGGATCGGAAATGAGAACTGGGGACCGCAATACATCGAACGATTGAAACTGTTTACCGATGCTATCCTGAAAAAATATCCTGGTTTTAAGATCGTGAACAGCTCAGGTACAGATCCTGATGGCGAACGCTTCAACTATCTCGATAAAGAATTGCGCAACATGAATGCTGCAATCATCGATGAACATTACTATCGCAGACCCGAATGGTTTTTGCAGAATGCAAGCCGCTATGATCAGTATCCGCGTGAAGGTTCAAAGATCTTTGCAGGAGAATATGCCGCCCAAACAGATCGTGGAGCCAGTCCGAATAATACTAACAACTGGCGTGGGGCGCTGGCTGAAGCTGCATTCATGACGGGTCTTGAACGCAATGCAGGCGTGGTGGAAATGGCCTCTTATGCTCCTCTTTTCGCGCATGCCGAAGGCTGGCAGTGGAAGCCGGATCTGATCTGGGTGAATAATCTTCAGTCTTATGGTACGCCGAATTATTATGTACAGAAATTATTTGCCACCAATAAAGGCACGCATGTTCTGTCTATCCTTTCCAACAACGAAGTAATTGCCGGTAAGGATAGTATTTATGCAAGTGCTGCACTGGATACTGTTGCCGGAGAAGTAGTGATTAAACTGGTGAATGCTTCATCCAGGTCAATTACAAGATCAGTTGTACTGGATGGTGTGAAAAAGGTAGAATCAAAAGGAAAACTGATCCAGATCCAACACGAGATCTACGAGGCAGAAAATACCTTTGAACAGCCGTTGAATGTAGCTCCTGCGGAGAAAGAAATAAAGATCACCGGTAAGAAGCTCCAGTTTGAAATGCCGGCGAGGTCGTTCTCCGTGCTGCGAATCAAAGCGAAATGACCAATAGCTGTCGAAATGTATTGAACTAAATTGTCTTCTGATATACAGGCGTAGGGTTACCGCAGATGCGCGCAGGTGGCGGGCAGATTTGCAGATATTTGTTTGCTATCATCAGCTTATCTGCGTATCTGCACCCTGATCTGCGTTCATCTGCGGGAACCTTACGCCAGTGAGCGCCAAGAGGCTTCCTGACGTAATGAGATTAGCCTGGCGGGATAACAAATTTTAAAACAGCTGGTTCGTATTTTGATAGGGTTACAGTAAAACAATATGAAGATCGCGAGCTATAATGTGAACGGCATCAACGGACGGCTTCCTGTGTTGCTTCGCTGGTTAAAGGAAGCAAAGCCTGATATTGTTTGCCTGCAGGAATTAAAAACAACCTCAGATAAATTTCCGCTGAATGCGATCAATGCAGCCGGCTATTCCGCGATCTGGCAGGGCCAGAAAAGCTGGAATGGCGTTGCGATCCTTTCACGTAAAGAAACATTGCAGGAAACGCGGCGTTCATTACCCGGCGACCGCACCGATACGCATAGCCGGTACATAGAAGCGATTGCGCATAAAATGGTGATCGGCTGTATCTATCTTCCCAATGGAAATCCTTATCCCGGCCCGAAGTTCGATTACAAATTGAAATGGTTCAAACGGCTCTCCGCTCACGCGAAAAAATTGCTTGCGCACGATGTACCCGTCATGCTGATCGGTGATTTTAACGTAATGCCGACTGAACTGGATGTATACAAGCCCGAGAAGTATCTGGAAGATGCTTTGTTCCGTAAAGAGGTGAGAGCGGCTTATCAGCGCCTGCTGAAGCAGGGCTGGACGGATGCGATCCGGTACAAACATCCCAACAAGCGCATCTATACCTTTTGGGATTATCTGCGTAATGCCTGGGGACGCGATGCCGGCCTGCGGCTAGATCATTTTTTACTGAGTCCGCAACTGGTCAGTAAACTGAAATCGGCTGGCGTGGATAAACATGTACGCGGCTGGGACAAGAGCAGCGATCATGCACCGGTGTGGGTAGTGCTATCACGCCATCGCTGACGACGCTCTGCTCAGCTCACGTTCCTGTCTCAACCGTTTCAGGTAACGTTGTTTTACACTATAACGATCTTTTACGATCTCCATCTTTTTGATCACATACAAAAGGGTATACATAGGCAGCATTAACAGCAATGCCAGTGTAATGACCAGTTTGTTTCCTGCTTTGGTAAGAAATTTACTCATACAAATTCCACACTTTTTTATAGGTTGGCAAGCATGGTACACTAATTTACAACGGGCTTTTGTGGAAAACTTCAGCACATGTCATTGACAACATTAATTTAACCCGGAATGGTGATAAGCACCGTTTGTGTATGAACAGAATGTGAATCTTGTGTTGTTTTATGTGCATACTAACATGGTAGTAACGTTGGCGTAACAATTCGGTAATGTGTATCAAAGTAAAAGGTCAAAAATAAAAAGTAAAAAAAAAACTCGCTGGCAGAGGATAGTATCTGCCGTTCAGAGTGCGTTTTTTACTTTTTTATTTTTGAATTTTTACTTTGACATAGAACATGTTCTCAATCCCTTCTGTTGTAAGAAGTGCAGCCTGATTCGCTTTTAACTTTACTTCTTTCCACTCATCTGTTGGTAAAAGTCTTAAAACTTCTGTTCCGTTTGTAAGCGTGATCGGAAGATTGAATCCGCTAATACAATCGGTATAACGCATACGCACACTTGATTTGTCTGAAGCGATGACGAATTCAAATGTTGGGATCTGTGTGGTGCGCAGGTATTGGTCAAATACTTTTGAGTAATCAAAGCCTGCCATCTTTGAAACATAGCTTTCGATCTGTTGCGTGGTAACTGTTTGATGATAGAAGGTTTTATTCATTCCCCGCAGGATCTTCCTGAACAAAGTGTCATCATTAATGCCGTGACGGATCGAATGGATCATATTGCCGGCTTTCGGATACATATCTCCGCTTCCCTGTGCGTTTACATTATACGGAGGGATGATCGGCTTATCATTTCTGATCCCCTGGCGGGTTCCTTTATTATATGCGTCTGCTGATTCTTTACCGAATATATAATCCACAAAAATGGTTTCGCTGTAGTTAGTGAAACCTTCATGCACCCACATGTCTGCAAGATCTTTGGTGGTGATATTATTGCCAAACCACTCATGTCCGCTTTCATGGATGATGATAAAATCCCATTTCATTCCGATGCCTGTACCGCTTCCGTCTCTGCCACGGTAACCCGGTTTATACCAGTTGCCATAGGAAACGGCACTCTGATGTTCCATTCCGGTATGCGATGTTTCGATCAGTTGATAACCATCTTCATAAAAAGGATAGGGGCCAAACCAGTATTCAAATGCATTCAGCATGTTGTGCACTTCTTTCGGCATGTAAGATTTTGCGATATCAGCATTGTAATCGAGCGCCCAGTAATTAATATCAAGCACTCCTTTCTCTCCTTTATATGTTTCCTTGAAATTGGCGTATTTGCCGATATAAGGAATGATGCAATAGGTACTGATCGGATTTGTTACAGCATAGGTATAAGTAGCCGTACCATCATTGTTTTGTTTTTTACTTTGCAAACGTCCATTGCCGATGGCCATCAGCGTATCGGGAACGGTCATGGTCAGGCTGGCGCCTTTATCCGGCTCATCACTCTGATGATCTTTACAGGGAAACCACACAGAAGCTCCGAGGCCCTGGCAGGCTACGGTCATCCACGGCCGGCCGAGAGAATCTTTGGCCCAGATCCAGCCACCATCCCAGGGTGCACGGATGGCTTCATGCACTTTACCCTGGTAAAAAATAGCCAGTGTATGTTCACTGTTCTTTTGTTGAGATGGAACATCCACATGCCATGCATTTCCTTCTCTGGTAAAATTGACCTTTTGTTTTTTATCGAGCAAAATACTGTCTATCACCAAAGGCTCCTGAAGATCCAACTGAAGACGTTTTACCTTCTGGACTCCTGTTACTTTATAAGTGATCAGATTTGTTGCCGCGATCGTTTTAGATGGGTAGTCGGGGCGTACACTGATGTCATATCGTTGTACATTCCACCATGAACGCTCTTCGCCGATCGTTCCTCTTAATGTGTCTGCACGCGTGAATGCTTTTACCTGTTGAGCTGAAGAAACCGTACTGAGCAGTAAGGTCACTGCTATTATGACAAGAAACTTTTTTTTCATAATGCCCTCCCTGATGAGTTGTTTTTTTATTCCGGAACACGTTTAGTGCCGGCAAAGAGCATTAAGGTATTAAAAAGATGATCTTATTCTGTTGACTGGTTAATTTTCTGCACGAATCAGTTAATATTTGTTGATCTTGTGTCCGGCAGCGTAAATACCTTGTACATCTCAAAACACAAGATTAAGGCTTATGCGATCAATTCTTAAAACTGCTGCGATCACAGCCGGTTGTTGCGTGATAACTGCAATTGCCGGTGCTCAGATCAGCACCGATCTTTATTCCCAGGCAAGCGAGATGACGAATATCATGGTTCAGTACAACGCTGACCGTGGAAGCCTGATGCGATTTTATGGAACATCCGGGGAAGGGCGTGGTCCAAGGGATGCCGGACAAAATACAAGCTCACCTGAACGCCGACAGCGTTTGCTGAAACTGATCGACGATTATCAGAAGATCATGGCTCGCTCCGGTTTTGATAAGATGAATATTAATGGTAAAGTTGATTATATTCTGTTTAACAGAAACCTCGAGGATGAAAAAGAACGTCTGCAGGAGGATGGTAAAGTATACAATCAGATCGCAAAGTATCTGCCATTTGCAGACCGGATCGCAACACTGGAAAAACCGCGCCGCCGGGGTTTGAATGTAAATGGTGAGGCCGTAGCAAAAGAGCTCAATGATGTTTATCATCAGGTACTGACTGCCCGTGCAGATCTGAAAAAAGAGCAAACAATGGATCTTGCACTGGCGAATGCCGCATCAGGAGCAGTAAGAGATCTTCAGGGTGTATTAAGAAACTATTTCAATTTCTATAACGGATATGATCCGATGTTTACCTGGTGGGTTCCTAAAACCTATACAACGGTGGACAGCGTTCTGAATCTTTATGCGGGAGACCTGCGTGGCAAAGGAAAAGCACCGGCGTCAACACAAAAAGATGATGGCAGCGGAATCAATGGCAACCCTGTCGGACGTGAGGAATTGATCCGTCAGCTGAAGCGCGAGTTCATTCCATATTCTCCTGAAGAACTTGTCGCAATCGCAAATAAGGAATTTGCGTGGTGCGATGCTGAGCTCTTAAAAGCAACGAAAGAAATGGGTTTTGGCAGTGATTGGAAAGCTGCACAGGAAAAACTGAAGAACTCGTATGTTCCGGCGGGAAAACAACCGGAAGCGATGCTCGATCTCTATAACCAGTCGGTTGAGTTTCTGAAAAAGCATGATCTGCTGACCATTCCTGAACTGTCGGAAGAAACCTGGCGTGTATACATGATGTCTCCCGAGCGTCAGCTTGTTGCACCATTCTTTCTCGGCGGTGAATCACTGATCATTTCTTATCCAACCAATACCATGGAATATGAAGATAAGCTGATGAGCATGCGTGGAAATAATCCATTCTTTTCACGCGCAACAGTGCATCATGAACTGATCGCTGGGCACCACCTGCAACAGTATATGACCAGCCGCAACAAAACTTACAGGAATTTCGGTACGCCATTCTGGACGGAAGGAAACTCTTTGTATTGGGAACTCTTATTATGGGATCTGAAATTTCCACGTAATGCAGAAGACCGTGTAGGTATGCTGTTCTGGCGTATGCACCGTTGTGCACGCATCATCTTTTCGCTGAACTATCACCTGGGTAACTGGACGCCTCAGCAATGCATCGACTTCCTCGTTGACAGAGTAGGGCATGAACGTGCTAATGCTGAAGGTGAAGTACGCCGTTCATTTGTGGGCGGTTATCCGCCACTTTATCAACTGGCATATATGATCGGTGGTATGCAGTTATACAGTTTGAAGAAAGAACTGGTTGATTCAAAGAAAATGACATTAAAGCAATATCATGATGCGATCTTCCGCGAAAATGCGATGCCGATCGAAATGCTTCGCGCAATACTGACGAATCAAAATATAAAACCTGACTTCAAAACAAACTGGCGTTTCTATGATCTGAAATGATCCCGAAACTTTTACTAACCGGAAGGGCCTGATGAAGATCTTCGTCAGGCCCTTCCGGTTTTATTCAGGAGATGATCGCTGTCAATTGTAACTTCTTACTTTCTCCATGTACTTTGATGGCGTAAGCCTGGTCACCGATTTGAAAACGCGATTGAAATTTGTGATACTGTTAAACCCACAGTTGTAGGCAATCGTACCGATACTATCATAATCTGATTCTATCAGTCGTTTACATGCTTCATTGATCCGCATTTCATTCAAAAAAGCGACAAACGTCTGTCTTGTATGTTTTTTGAAATACCTGCAAAACGCCTGTGGGGTCATATGCGCCTGCCTGGCCACATCTTCCAGCGTGATCGATTTGTTATAATACTGAATGATATAATTATACACCTGCCCGATCTTGATCCCGTCATGTTCGCTATATCTTGTTGGCGGCGGCGTGGAAGATAATGGACTGAGTTTTCCATAGCCCAGCAGCTTTCTGAAGATCTCTATAAATACGATAAACCGTTCGATACCGGATGTTTTGCCAACCTGCGTCATCAGGCTGGCGATCTCCGCCACATGTTGTTCCGGCAATTTGAAGCCGGAAGGATATTGCGCAAGAAACTTTTGTACATTTTTAAATTCCGGCAGATTAAGCAACGGTTCAATCCGCCCATCCGGATTAAAAAACAGGCTAAGGCTCTGGCTTGTTTTCTTGCTTCTTTTTGAGAAATACGCAGCATCGCTTTTAAAAAGATGCGGCTGATTGGGGCCGAACCAGTAGATCTCATTTGGTGCAAACGTGTGCATGCTGTTTCCTGCCAGCAAAGTGCCTTCTCCTTTCTGTACCCAGGTGAGCTGAACCTCCGGGTGGCGATGCAGATATGGGTAGAAATGCGGCAGTATATCCTGCTGCATGATCACTGTATCATTGGCTGACACCGGTATGGTGAATTGCAATACTTTCATAGACGTCCGCGGGATGATTTTGCAGTATATTATCCGAACAGTGAGCAATATAGTGATTTTCGGGTAAAATGTTGCACGGGGGAAGATAGACCATAGACCATAGACAATAGACCGCGGACCACGGACCGCAGACCGCGGTACCGGTTCTTGGCCAGTTAGCTGGCAATATACAGGAGCAGAACTTTCTGAAGGAGTTGAGTACCCTGACCTTAGCTTTAAAACAACACAATAAGGAGGATAAGCCATATCCTTCAGACTCTTCAACTCAGATGACCGGTACCGTGGTCCGTGGTCCGCGGTCTATTGTCTATGGTCTATAGTCCACCCCCGTGCAACATTCTCAAAAAAATCCCGACTTTAACTGTAACTTTTTACGACCGGAATCGTACTTCAGAATATTAACCACTGCTCATGATCAGGAATTTTTTCAAGATTGCCTGGCGGAATATGCTCCGCAGCAAAGGCTTTACATTAATTAATATTACCGGGCTTATCGTTGGGATGGCAAGTGCCATTCTTATTCTGCTTTGGATCCAGAATGAAGTAAGCTATGATCAGTTCCATGATAAAAAAGACCGTATCCACGAGGCCTGGAACAGGGCCAGCTTTAGTGGGGAACTACATTGCTGGAATACGACGCCTAAAGTGCTGGCCCGTGCACTCGAGCGGGATCTGCCGGAAGTGGAATCCGCAGTGCGTGTCGACTGGGGTTCAAATTTTCTGTTCAGTATTGGCGACAAAAGACAGACCATCCAGGGAAACATTGTCGACTCCAATTTTTTGCAGGTATTCAGTTTTCCGCTTCTGAAAGGTCAGCCCAATCAGGTGCTGCAGGATATGCACTCGATCGTGATCACCGAGTCTCTCGCCGAGAACCTGTTCGGGGATGAGGAGCCCATCGGTAAAATGATCAAGATCGATAATAAAGAGAGTTTTACGGTAACAGGTGTTCTCAAAGATCTTCCTAATAACACGCGTTTTAAATTTCAGTATCTTATTCCCTGGGCATATAAAAGGTCGGTTGGTGATGATGATCAGAACTGGGGGAATAACAGCACACGGACCTATGTGTTGCTGAAAGAAAATGCCAGTCTCGTTTCAGCCAATGCAAAAATGAAGGTGCTGAAGCCAAAGTATGATACTGATGATCCTAAATGGGAGATGTTTCTTTATCCAATGAGCCGCTGGCATCTTTATTCAAATTTCGATAATGGAATAGAAGATGGAAGCGGACGTATCACGTTTGTAAAATTGTTTGCCGTAGTTGCATGTTTTATCCTGCTGATCGCCTGTATCAACTTTATGAATCTTGGTACGGCAAGAAGCGAAAAACGTGCAAAGGAAGTGGGGATCCGCAAAGTAGTAGGCGCAAGACGCTTTTCCCTTATCTCGCAATTTGTAGGAGAGTCGATCCTGATCTCACTCATTGCCGGCTTGTTTGCCATCATTGTTGTCCAATTAACCCTTGGTGGTTTTAACAGGCTTACCGATAAACAGCTTTTTGTTCCATATACTGATCCGATGTTCTGGTTGTATGGATTGGGATTTGTTGTCTTCACCGGTTTTCTTGCAGGAAGTTATCCGGCTTTCTTTTTATCGTCTTTCAAGCCGATCAAAGTGCTAAAAGGAGCTTTCAAGAAGTCCCAGGCTCCCGTAACGCCAAGAAAAATACTGGTAGTGCTGCAGTTTACCTTTGCAATCGTGCTCATTATCTGTACGATCATTGTCAAACAACAGATCGATTATGCGCAGAATCGTCAAACAGGTTATAATAAGAATAACCTGTTATATCATGTATTCACCGGTGATCTTGAAAAGAATTTTCTCCTGATCAAAAATGATCTGATCACACAGGGTGTAGCCAGTTCTGTTACAAAAACCAGTGCTCCCATCACCGAAAGCTGGAGCGATAGCTGGGGGCAGGAATGGGAGGGGAAGGATCCGAATGATAAAACAGACTTTTACCTGTTCAATGAAGATGAGGGATTGAAGGAAACAGCCGGTCTTGAGTTCACGCAGGGCCGCGATTTTGATCTGCGCAAATTCCCGACAGACTCAACAGGAATGATCATTAATGAGTCTGCATTAAAAGTGATGAAATTTAAAGATCCGATCGGTAAGATCGTTAAGGCAAATGGAACTGACTGGCATATCGTTGGTGTGATCAAGGATTTTATCATGACGTCTCCCTATGCACCTACAAAGCCGATGATCATTTCCGGAGCCAAAGCCTGGTTCAATGTGATCATGTTCCGCCTGAATCCATCCAGGACCACATCGCAAAGTCTTGAACAGGCAGAAAAGATCTTTAAGAAATATAATCCTGAATATCCTTTTGCCTATCATTTTGTAGATGAGGAATATGCAGCAAAATTCAAAGCAGAGCAACGGGTTGGAACACTTGCTGCCTTGTTCTCCGGACTCACCATATTTATTTCCTGTCTCGGGTTATTAGGCCTTGCGATTTTTATGGCCGAGTCCCGCATAAAAGAGATCGGCGTGCGCAAAGTGCTGGGCGCCTCAGTTTCCGGTATCGTTGCGCTGTTGTCAAAAGATTTTCTGAAACTGGTGATCATCGCTTTCCTTTTGGCAACTCCGATCTCCTGGTGGATGATGTACTCCTGGCTGAAAGATTATCCATATCGGGTATCAATTGAGTGGTGGGTGTTTCTGTCGGCCGGAATGCTATCTGTTCTGATCGCATTATTTACGGTAAGCTATCAGGCGATCAGGGCGGCACTGTCAAATCCGGTGAAGAGTTTGAGAACGGAGTAGGTAGCAGACCTCGGACGTGTACTATATTGGGATTTCGTTTGTTATTGTAAACAGCCTGACCTGTTATGTCTGGTATCTTCATCTATTGTAAACGCCTGCGGTCTGCGGTCAGTTGTCCGTGGTCTTCCGTTATTATGTAATTCCCCGCCGTTCGAGGTATGGAATGATTTTCTTTGAATCAGGAAGGAGGCTCAAAAGGAGAAAGTGATAGCGCACCTGCAAGAAGTTTTTACCTTACCATGCATGTTGACAATAGGAAAACGGATGATTCCTTTTCGTGGTCAGGATCGCCCCTGCGGAATTAATGTAAGTAAGGATTATACCGGCCAGGCGGAGGTTTGGCAACCGCTCGCCGGTAGCCTGTTGCCGTTTACCGACATCCTTATGCCGGAATCCTTCCGCGTTCTATCTTTGACAAAAAAAGGAAAACATGTCTTACTCACAGCGTTCAAACCACGAGATCGATTATAAAATATATGGGGAAGAATTGCAGTTCGTTGAGATCGAACTCGACCCATCCGAAACGGCCATCGCCGAAAGCGGTGCCATGATGATGATGGAAGATGGCATTACCATGCAAACCATTTTCGGTGATGGTTCACAAGCGCATGGCACTGGTTTTTTAGGGAAGCTCATGAGTGCCGGTAAACGCGTACTCACAGGTGAAAGCTTGTTCATGACGGCGTTTACCAACGCCGGTCACGGAAAGAAAAAGGTCAGTTTTGCTGCTCCTTATACCGGTAAGATCATCCCAATGGATCTGATGCAGATCGGTGGAACCGTGATCGCACAAAAAGATGCGTTTCTCTGCGCCGCCAAAGGCGTCAGCGTTGGTATTCATTTTCAGCGCAGACTGGGTACCGGGATCTTCGGTGGTGAAGGCTTTATCATGGAAAAGATCGAGGGCGACGGAATGGCATTCCTTCATGCCGGAGGATATATCATTGAAAAAGTCCTTGTGCCGGGTGAAGTGCTGAAGGTTGATACAGGATGTCTTGTGGCATACACGCCAACCGTTGATTTTGATATCGAATTTGTCCGCGGGGTCCGAAACTTTGTGTTTGGTGGTGAAGGTCTTTTCTTCGCCAGATTACAAGGGCCTGGCCGCGTATGGATCCAGTCTTTACCGATCAGCCGCCTCGCCGGCAAAATGGTTGAATATGGTACCTGGAAGCGCAAAGAAGAAGGTAGTATTCTCGGCGGCCTCGGCAACCTCCTCGACGGACGCGAATAAATAACGATAAACTTCAAAGAGGTTGGGAACGTATCCCTTCTCAACCTCTTTCATGTCTTTTGCCTCCTTATCCTCTTAGCCTCCCGATACCTCCGCTCAACTTGCTCACAAATACCTGCGCAATACTCGCCGCTTTTTTCTTCGCCAGTTCCTTGCGCTCTCCCTCAAACAATTCATCAAGCGTGGTATCAAACAATAACAACCATTGCTGAAAATGCTCGCCCTGAATGGGCAGGCCAACATGTTTTGCAAAAGGATTGCCCCGGTAAGCTTCCTTGCCAAACAATAACGTGTACCAGAAATCATGCATCGTTGCCAGGTGCGGATCCCAATTGTCTTTGATACGCGCTTCAAATACAGGACCGATCAACTCGTCTTTCCGTACGCGCTGATAAAAGGTATTCACCATCAGAACAATGTCATCCCTGTTTTCTATATCGCGTTTGATTTCAGCCATCTGCTAGCATTCGGAATAGTCTGAACGGAACATTCCATTCAAAGCATAAATAGTGTCTACCGCGATCTTTAACCCACCTTCAAGTTCGATCCATTCGCGGCCATCTTTTTTATATACAGCAGAAATGAGCCCGTTCGCGCGCGTAACGCCATGGTCTTCGTAAAGCAATCCTGCCGTTTGCTTTGACCTGAATAACTCTTCCAGCTGCGCATAGAAACTGGCACCGTTGGGGATTGTTTGTCGTGTATCGGTATTCATATAGCAAAATTACAGGGTTAGATAGTAATTGCTGCCGGGCATTTCTATAATGGAAAATGGGTGCTGTTGTATATTTCAGGTAAATTTCTGATACATAATGAATAGTTAACCTATGCTTTGCCGAATTAACGTAGTTTGCGGTCATCATTCATTTAAGCTGACCTCTCATGGATTCAAGAAGGGAATTTATCAAAAAAGCGACGACACTGGCAGGAGGAATGGGCCTCGGTTATGCCGTACCGGCTTCTATCCAGAAAGCCTTTGCTATTGACCCGCTAAAAGGCACCACCTATCTCGACGCAGAACATGTGGTGATCCTGATGCAGGAGAACCGCTCGTTTGATCATTGCTATGGTGCCTTGCAAGGCGTTCGCGGTTTTAATGATCCGCGTGCTATTGATCTGCCGGATGGTGATCTGGTATGGTTACAGAAAAATGCAGCCGGTGAAGCATTTACTCCTTTCAGGCTTGACATCAAAAATACAAAATCGACCTGGATCGGTTCCCTTCCTCACTCCTGGACAAACCAGGTAGATGCAAGGAACGGCGGTAAATATGATAAATGGATCATCGCCAAACCGCATGGCAATAAAGCTTATGCCAATGCTCCGCTTACCATGGGTTATTATAACAGGGAAGATATTCCGTTCTATTATGCGCTGGCCGATGCGTTTACTGTATGCGATCAGAATTTTTGTTCTTCACTCACGGGTACAACGCCAAACCGCCTCTATTTGTGGACGGGTTCATTGCGTGAGAAAGACAGTGGTGATGTGCATGCAAATGTTCGCAATGAAGACCTCGATTATCATAAAGAAGTAAGCTGGAAAACATTTCCGGAAAGACTTGAGGAAAATGATATCTCCTGGAAGATCTATCAGAATGAAATAAGCCTTTCAACCGGATTGGAAGGAGAACAGGATTCCTGGTTGTCAAACTTTACTGATAACCCGATCGAATGGTTTTCTCAATACAATGTCAGATTCTCTAAAACCCGCCGTGCATTTGTTTTGAAGAGCATTGCGGAGCTTCCTGCGCAGATCACTGCACTGGAAAAACAAGTGCAGGATGGAAAAATTGAAGGCGACGCGCTTGAAAAGGCAAAGCGGGAGCTCAACCGCAAAAGAGAGTGGCTGGAGATGGCGAAAAAGGAAAAGGAATTGTATAATGATGAAACATTCGCGAAGTTGTCCGAACGCGAAAAAAATCTTCATTCAAAAGCGTTTACCACCAATGTAAATGACCCACATTACCGCGAACTCGAAACACTGCGCTATGATGATAACGGCGTAGCACGCGAAGTGCAGATGCCGAAAGGGGATGTGCTTCATCAGTTCCGTAAGGATGTAGAAGAAGGATCATTGCCTGCTGTATCATGGGTGGTCGCACCTGAAAACTTTTCTGATCACCCTGGTGCGCCATGGTATGGCGCGTGGTATGTGTCCGAAGTGATGGATATCTTAACAAAGAATCCTGAAGTTTGGAAGAAGACCATCTTTGTGCTCTGTTATGATGAGAATGATGGATACTTTGATCATGTGCCTCCATTTGTGCCGCATGATCCGACGGTAGCCGGCTCCGGAATAGCCTCAAAAGGAATCGATGTGTCTGTAGAGCAGGTGACTTTTGAACAGGATCTTGTTGGGCGCAAACCAGATCAGGCACGCGCAAGCGCTATAGGTCTGGGTTATCGCGTTCCACTCGTGATCGCTTCACCCTGGAGCAGGGGAGGTGCCGTGTGTTCGCAGGTTTTTGATCATACATCCATCTTGCAGTTGCTTGAAAATATCTTTACACATAAAACGGGTAAGGAAGTTAAAGAAACAAATATCAGTGCGTGGAGAAGAACGGTTTGTGGCGATCTGAGTTCGGTGTTTCAACCTTATAACGGAGAAAAGATGAAACTGCCCGCATTCCTGAAACAGGAGGGGGTGATCCAATCCATTCATAAAGCGAAATTCACGAAGGATCCGTTCGGATATAAGGCATTGAACGAAGCTGAAAAGAAAGCGGTGAATCAGCGAAGTCCCTCATCTCTGCTCCCGAAACAGGAAAAAGGCACAAGACCCTCCTGCGCCCTTCCGTATGAGTTGTATGTAGATGGCGGATTAACGGACGATAAAAAAGAATTTCGTATTGAATTCACGGCTGCGAATGAAATGTTCAGGAATGCTGCAGCGGGAAGTCCGTTTACTGTTTACGCAACCGGAAAGTATGGCGACAAACAGGCGAATACGCAGGACACTGGTCGCAACTGGAATTTTACTGTCGCCGCAGGTGATAAACTCATCGACACATGGCCACTGAATAAATTTGAAAATGATCGTTATCATTTAAAGGTTCACGGACCTAATGGCTTTTTCCGTGAGTTTGCCGGTGATGCAAAGCAACACGAAGTGAAAGCAAAACTTGTGTATGAAAAGCTGAATGGTAAAAAAACTTTTTCGGGGAATGTAGTGTTGCAGCTTGAATCAACAGGACCGGCCAAAACAGTTACTGTAGTTATCCGTGATAATGCATACAAAGCCGCTCCGCAAAAGATCTCACTTTCTGCGGGAAAGAAGAATGTTTTGATCAATCTTTCCCGTAGCGCCGGATGGTATGATCTTACCCTCACGATTGAAGGCGATAACAGTTTTCTTCAGCGTTATGCGGGACATGTTGAAACCGGGCAATTCAGCAAAACCGATCCTGCCATGGCTGGTTTGTGATCACTGCCGGCAAAGTGACTTGATCAGTTCGGCATGTTGGGGCCATTGGGTTGAAAGTTCCTGGCTGAAAGCAAGTTCAAAATCGTTGAAGTCGAACCCGGGTGCAACAGTGCATCCGGCGAGACCGTATTCTCCGCCATCGGCAACCCGTGACGCAAACCAGCTATTGGCCTTTATCACGCAGCAAAGCGAATGTCCTTTTGATGGATCATTTCCCAATAAGTGTCTGGTTAAATTTCCAGAGGCATCGATTTCGTAAACGGTTATGGGATCTCCGCTATAAAAATGCCAGATCTCATCGGATCTGATGCGGTGGAAGGCAGAGAAGTTTTCTTTCTCCAAAAGAAAATAGATATGCGTACAGGCTGACCTGTCGCCGGGAAATGCAGGTTTTAATGCCTGTTCCGGGATAGTAAGATTAGAGCGATAAACTTCGCTATACCAGCCGCCTTCTACATGGCGGTTCAATTGCAAATGTTTGATCCAGGTTTCTACAGCTTGACTTGCCATTAGTTTTGGTGTTCAATATACACTCTTCTACCGGTCATAACCGTCAGCGAATCCAGTACACGCGTTGTGTCATTATGAGCAGGGAGCAACAGGTATAATTTGAAGCGGATCGAATCGGTGGTTTCCAGTTTTACATCCCACAGATTTGTGCGAAGCTGGTTGTACCGTTTGATGATCCGTTGTTTGGGCGCTTCTTCCAGTACATATTTGTAATTATCGGCTATTGCCGGGGCTGATGTTGTCAGTGTATCCGGAGTTGCGGAAGACAGAGATAATGTATCCGCTTGTTGTTCGGGTTGTTGGATTTCATTTTGCGCAGCCGAAGCTGTTGCTTTATCCGCCGCCATGTTTTTGGAAATGGCGTATCCTCCCCAGATTGTAAGTCCGAGGCCCGCGAGCAGCGCCAGGGCGATCACTGGTTTTTTCCACCCTTTTTTTGCCGGAGCGTCAACAAGGAATGATTCGTATTGTACAGGAGCCCCCACTTCCTGTTTTGGAGCTGAGTCCTTTTTTGGAGAAGTTTCCTTTTGAGCAAGGAGTTCTTTCGGCGTGTTGAGTTGTTCTTTTACTTTTTCTGCCGAGATTGCGATCGGAACAAATTCAATTTCCTTGAAATTTGTTTTTATCAAAGTGCCAATGCCATCCAGGGTATAAGGTTTCCCAATATTCAGGAACTGCTGCGCGATCTCGATAAATGATTCGAGGTCGGACGCTGCCAGCGCTTTCATCTTCCCCGTTTGGGCTGAGATATAAGCTACCAGCTCAGGAGATTCCCTGATTGATGAATTGTGTTGAAAACTGATGCCTTCCAGCACAGCCGCACGCTGCTTGGTGTTTTCCAATGCCTGGATAGCCGAAGGATCTAATAAGAAAGTGCCAATACCCGGCAGATCGAGCCTATGGTGGTTGTAGAGGTATTGGGTTAATAAGGATGTTATTTTCACAGCCTTTGGATTTATTCCCACAATATATATAATTCAAATGGGTGTTCCAAGCATTGAAATGCCATAAGTTATAATTTTGATCTATTATGCTGACAGAAGACGAAAAGAAGTTTATTGCATCCTGGGAGATCGACCGTTTACGGAAGAAGAAGCTGATCCGCCAGTTATCCGTGGGGCTGCCGGCCGCCGTGGTTTTAGTGGTCGCCATTTTCGTGAATTTTTTCTCGGGCTGGTATAAACGAGCGGACATGGAGATCCGCTCCAATTCCTCGCTGATTGTCGTATTGCTGATCGCTGCGATCGGTATCGTAATCTTCATGACCGTGTTTTCAGCAAAACACAAATGGGATATCAACGAGCAGCGATATCATGAACTGCGTAACAGGAAAGATGAGATATAATTTTTATTATCAACGCAGCATTTATTGTTGTAAAGGGTCTTTTATATCACAAGTACCTATATATTTGCGCTAATCTATCAGTGTATGAAGAAGATTTTTATTCTGGCCCTATTATTTTCATTGACTTTTGCAGGATGCAGCAAAGATGATGATAAATGTGAATATGATGTTTGCGGGATAGTAGCACCTGATGCTGAGATCGCTGCTGTTCAAAATCACATTACCTCAAAAGGAATCGTTGCAGAAAGACATTGCAGTGGAGTGTATTATACGATGGAGATAGCCGGGACCGGGAAAAATCCAACTCCGTGTTCAAACATACTGATCCGTTACAAAGGATATCTGACAAACGATTTTGTATTTGCGCCGCAAAGCCAGGTTACCTCATTCAATCTCGGTGGTTTGATCAATGGCTGGAGAAGCGTTCTGCCTATGCTGAAAGTGGGTGGCAGGATCGTACTATACATTCCTCCAAGCCTTGGCTATGGCAATCGTCCAAACGGACAAATTCCCGCAAACTCCATCCTTATTTTTGAGATCGAACTGGTCGATGTAGAGTAAGTTTTATTTTTATTAAGATTATTCTAATCTATTGTCCTACATTAGCTGGATATTCTTTTGAATCTGTCAACCAATACCGCCTGCATAACGGCCTTGTACTTCGGTGCAAGGCTTTTTTATTAATTGAATGGAGCGCGAATGGCCGCTAATTTTCGCGAATGTTTGTTGCATAGGGGTAGGTGAGCGTTAGTTTCTGCGGTCAGTAGTCCATGGTCTATGGTCTAT